>Ga0208639_1002018_pt1 | contig 12345 bp, 13 predicted proteins | sample ETNtaG_33_FD_185772 | JGI IMG/M metagenome (GOLD analysis project Ga0208639, IMG submission 185772) | Marine microbial and viral communities from oxygen minimum zone, Eastern Pacific Ocean - ETNP201310SV76 (SPAdes) (version 2) | ecosystem: Environmental > Aquatic > Marine > Oceanic ...
GACCTATCATTTAATGGGTTTTGATACTGATTTTTTTACTCCAATTTTTGTTATAGCTAGGATAACAGGATGGACTGCTCACATTATAGAACAACATGCAGCTAATAGATTGATTAGACCTCTCTCTAAATACAAGGGTGAAAAGCATCGAAAAGTCGTACTTTTAAATCAAAGATAGAATATTTTACAAGAACGCGTCTGTCCAAGAGCCTTGAGTGGATGCTTTAGAATATTCTGTTGCTCTACCTTCAAAAAAGTTCATGTGCTCTACCGCATTCAACATTGTATCTAACCAAGTTAGAGGGTTTTTATCAATTTGATAAATAGGTTCTAAACCTAACTGAATCAATCTTCTGTTACCTATCCATCTAATATAATCTTTAACTTCTTGTGGTGTTAATCCATCGATTGGTCCAGTTTTAAAAGCAAGATCAATAAAAGCATCTTCATGAGACACTATTGTTCTACATGCTTCATAAATTTCTTTTTTTAATTGTGGTGTCCAAATTTCAGGTTTTTCTTCAAGAAATTCTTTAAATAATCTTATCATCGAATTGCAATGCAAAGTTTCATCTCGTACAGACCAGGTAACTATTTGACCCATTCCTTTCATTTTATTTTGTCTTGGAAAATTTAAAAGAATAGCAAAACTCGCAAACAATTGTAGACCTTCTGTGAATGCACTAAAAACAGCAATCGTTTTTGCAATATTATGATCAGACTTTACATCAAACCCCTGCATGTAATCATATTTATCTTTCATCTCTTTATATTTTAAGAAAGCTGAATATTCAGTTTCAGGCATACCTATTGTGTCTAATAAATGTGAGTAAGCTGCAATGTGTATAGTCTCCATTGAAGCAAATGCTGACATCATCATTAATACTTCTGTTGGTTTAAATACATTCATGTAATGACGAATGTAACAATTGCTTACCTCAACATCTGCTTGTGTAAAAAATCTAAAAATTTGAGTTAATAAATTTTTTTCTTCTGGTTTTAAATTTTTTTGCCAATCTCTAACATCGTCACCTAAAGGGACTTCTTCTGGTAACCAGTGTATCCGTTGTTGTGTTAACCATGCATCATAACACCATGGGTATCTAAAAGGTTTATAAACAGGGTTGCCTACTAGTAGGCCCATTTTTTTATTAGATTTTTGTTCTTCAATTTTTTTTAGACTTTTTACTGACACGACAAACACTCTTCGTATTCGAGGTTTTCTGATTGACTTTGGTCTGATTTATAAACATTTAATCTAACATCTGTAGATGAGCTGTCATTTATATTTTCTGCTCTTTGAATAGATTTTGATCTACAATAATAAAGGCTCTTAAGACCTTTTTTCCAAGCTTGAAAATGAATTTGGTGTAAATCTCTCTTATGAATATCAGCAGGAATAAAAATATTAACTGATTGTGCTTGAGAAATATGTGGGGTTCTATCAGCACTTAATTCAACAATCCATTTTTGGTCTAACTCAAAAGCAGTTTTAAATACATCTTTTTCTTGTTGGGTTAAAAAGCCTAAATGTGAAATAGAGCCTTGGTTTGTTGTAATACTTGACCAAGTTTCTTCATCATTTTTACCATATTTTTCTAATATTTTTTCAAAATATTTGTTTCTTACATTGAAAGAACCAGAAAGAGTTTTGTGGGTATAGCTGTTAGCTGCAATCGGTTCAATTCCTGGTGAGGTACCTCCACAAATAATTGATATTGAAGCTGTTGGGGCTATTGCTGTTTTATTAGAAAATCTTTCATTAATTCCATATTCAGCAGCATCTGGACATGCTCCTCTTTCTTCGGCTAAATCTTTTGAAGCCTTATCAACTTGTTTTTGAATATTGGAAAATATTTTTTTATTCCAAACTTTGCTCATTACGGATTCGAAAGGTATCATTTTTTGTTGAAAATAAGAATGAAGCCCCATTACGCCAAGTCCGACACTTCTTTCTCTTGAAGCTGCATAAGTTGCATCATTAAATGAATCTGGCGCTTTTTCAATAAAGTCAGTTAAAACATTATCTAAAAATCTCATTACATCTGTTATAAAATTATCATCATCTTTCCATTCATCATATTTTTCTAGATTCAAAGATGACAAACAACAAACTGCAGTTCTATCATTTCCTTCTTTATCAATTCCAGTTGGAAGAGTTATTTCGCTACATAAATTAGAAGTCTTCACAGTCAATCCAGCAAGTTTGTGATGTTGAGGTATCATTCTGTTAACAGTATCAATAAATACAATGTATGGTTCTCCAGTTTCTATTCTGGCAGTTAATAGTCTTATCCATAAATTTCTTGCTGAAACAGTTGACTGAACTGATTGATCTTTTGGACTTTTTAATGCCCATCGTTCATCTAATTCAACGGCTCTCATAAATGCATCGGATACTAAGACACCATGATGAAGATTTAACGATCTTCTATTTGGATCTCCGCCTGTTGGTCTTCTCATTTCAATAAACTCTTCTATCTCAGGATGATCTATTGGAAGATAACAAGCAGCCGAACCTCTTCTCAAGGAACCTTGGCTTATTGCCATTGTTAACGAATCCATAACTTTAATGAAAGGAATAATTCCTGAAGTTTTTCCTACTCTTCCAATTTTTTCTCCTATTGATCTTAAATTTCCCCAATAACTTCCTATTCCGCCACCTTTCGCAGCTAGCCAAACATTCTCGTTCCATAAATCTAAAATACCGTCCAAGCTATCAGATGCTTCATTTAAAAAACATGAAATTGGTAAACCCCTTTTAGTTCCACCATTTGATAGAACGGGTGTTGCGGGCATAAACCAAAGACTGCTAATATAGTTATATAATCTCTGTGCATGTAAATTATCATCTGCGTAATGACTTGCTACTCTTGCAAATAAATCTTGAAAAGATTCATTTACTCCAAGATATCTATCACTTAGCGTTGCTTTTCCAAATACGGTTAGATTTGTATCTTTAGATCTATCAATTTTGATGGTTATGCCTTTTGAATTTTGAAATAACTCGGTATCATCATTTAATGAAAATAAATCTGCTCGTTTCTCTTTAAAGTATTGTGTTGATTTTGGTGAAAAATCAGAGACAGCCTTCCTTATAGCTTGAGACAAAGTTTTGTTCATTTAACTCCCTTTTATTAAAAGACTCAACATGTAAAACAACTAGATGTTGTATGCAGTTTTACTTAATATACTATATAATCAATAAATCAATAGAAAATTGATAGAAGTTAACAGAAATTTTTTCAATAAAATTTGAAAAAAAATGTACATATATTTACATGAATAATTCTACAATAATCGATCCATTCGGATTCAGAGAATATGATGCTCGATGGTTGTATCCAAAACACATAAATTTACAGGGAATTGAAAATTTAGGAAGAGGATTGGGAACTCAAATTATTAATCACACAAAAAAAAATAATCCAAGAATTGTAGTTGGACATGACTACAGATCTTATAGTGAAGAAATAAAATCAGCTTTGAAAAAAGGATTAATTTCTACAGGTTGTCTTATTGATGACGTAGGTTTGTCTTTGTCACCAATGGTATATTTTGCACAATTTAATTTAAACACAGATGCGGTTGCTATGGTAACAGCTAGTCATAATGAGAATGGTTGGACTGGAGTAAAGATGGGTATTAATAAAGGATTAACACACGGACCTGAAGAAATGAAAGAATTAAAAGAAATTACTCTGAATGAAAAATTTATAAAAGGCGAAGGTAACGAAAAACAAATCAATAATTTTCAAAAAATTTATAAGGATAGTTTGATAAAAAATAATAAAATTAGTAAAAAAATTAAAGCAATAGTAGCTTGCGGCAACGGTACAGCAGGAATATTCGCTCCTGATATTTTAAGAGGAATTGGTTGTGAAGTAATAGAAGTTGATTGCAACTTAGATTATACTTTTCCAAAATACAACCCAAATCCAGAAGATTTAAAAATGTTACATGCAATCAGTAAGTCGGTAAAAGACAATGGCGCAGATATTGGTTTTGGTTTTGACGGTGATGGAGATCGTGTTGGCGTGATTGATAATAATGGAAATGAAATTTTTTCAGACAAAATTGGTTTATTAATTGCAAGAAACCTATCTTCAAAGCACAAAGGATCTATATTTGTGGTTGATGTTAAATCGACTGGTTTATACTCAAAAGATAAAGTTCTTTTAAAAAATAATTGCAAAACGATATATTGGAAAACTGGACATTCACATATTAAAAGAAAAGTGAATACTGAAAAAGCTTTAGCTGGATTTGAAAAAAGTGGACATTTCTTTTTTAATCAACCGTTGGGATATGGTTACGATGATGGCATTAACTCTGCAATTCAGGTTTGTCATTTATTAGACAAACAAAATATAAAAATGAGTGAAATTATAGATGAATTACCAAATACTTTCCAAACACCCACCATGTCGCCTTTTTGTAAAGATAGTGAAAAGTATATTGTTGTGGAAGAATTAGTTAATCAAATCGAAGAGATAAAAAATAGTAAAACAAAAATAGATGATCAAGAAATTGCTGAAGTGTTAACAGTTAATGGTGTAAGATTTTCTTTTGAAGATGGATCGTGGGGTTTAATTAGAGCATCATCAAACAAGCCTTCTTTAGTTGTGGTAACTGAAAGCCCAACATCAGATGACAGAAAGAAGAAAATCTTTGATTTTATTGATAATTTGCTTCAAAAAACTGGAAAAATTGGCGAATATGATCAAAAAATTTAATTTAAAATTCAATTATTACGAGTTAAATTTTTTTTCAAGAATCGGTTATATATAGTTTAAGAGGTGGTTGAGGGAGACTGAGGCCACCTCTGCAACATCATTAGAATTGAAGATAATCATATACAAATTTAGTTGCTACAATTAATAAAAATGTTCCAAACATTTTGCTAATCTTTTTTCTATCCACTTTATGAAGTAATTTTGCACCAATTCTTGCCATAAATGTTGTGATTGGAATAAAAATCACAAAAGCAGGAATATTTATAAAGCCAAAACTTAAAGGCAAATTTGCGCTTAAATAGGATCCAGAAATCAAAAAACCTGATGCTCCAAAAATAGATATAAAAAAACCTATTGCAGCAGCGCTACCAATTGCTCTATTTATGGGGTAGCCACAAAACTTTAAAATAGGCACATTCATGATAGCTCCCCCTATTCCAGTAAGTGCTGATACACAGCCAACAATAAAACCTAAGATTGTTTTGGTAATTAAATTAAAATTTAATTTTATTTTAGAATCTTCTTTTTGAAAAAAAAAATTAAAAGATAACAAATACAGTGTTATTGCAAAAAAGATAATAAGTGATTTAGTTTGTAGTGTAGCTGCTACAATAGTTCCAACTATAACTCCAAAAACTACAAACGCTCCATATCCTTTTACAATATTTAGATCTACAGCATTATGTTTATAATGAGTATAAACAGAAACAACTGCGGTAGGAATAATTATTGAAAAGGATGTTCCAACAGCTAAATGCATTACATAATTATGATCTATTCCAAAATTATTAAATATATAAAATAAAACTGGCACCATAATAACGCCACCACCTATTCCAAAAAAACCAGCAAAGAAACCTGCAACAATTGCAGTCGGTATCATTAATAATATAAAATAAGTATATTGATTTGAAAGAAGTTCGTTAATCAACTTGACCTGCAGATTGAACTATATGATTTAACTTAACTTTATCCTTAATATGATCAATTTTTTGAATGTCTGCATCTCTTACACACATATTTTTACTTAAGTATCTTTTCCAAAAATTAGATCCTACTTGTCCATGAAATAAACCTAATGTATGTCTCATAACCTGATTTACTCTTGTTCCTTTTCTTACCTCTTTTTTTAAATAATCTACTAACTTCTCCACCACTTCCTGCCTTGATGGATAATTTTCATTATTAAAAATTTCTTTTTCAATATCTGCTAAAAGATATGGTGAATGATAAACCGATCTTCCAAGCATTACTCCATCTACTCTTTGGAGATGAGATTTTATTTCTTCAGGTGTTGTAATGCCACCATTTATTATTATTTCTAAATCTTTAAAATCCTCCTTTAACTTATAAATCATTTCATATTTTAAAGGTGGAATATTTAAATTTTGTTTAGGTGTAAATTTTCCAAGAATTGCTTTTCTGGCATGAACAATAAATGTTTTAACTCCAGTTAATTTTAGATAGTTGATAAAATTGTATAAATGTTCATAATCTTCTACTTGATCGTATCCTATTCGTGTTTTAACTGTTACGGGTAATTTAGTTTTTGCTTGCATTTCATTTAAGCAATCTGCTACTAAACTTGGTTCCTTAATTAAACATGCGCCAAATTTGTTTTTTTGAACTTTTTTACTTGGACAACCTAAATTTAAATTTATTTCATCATATCCAAATTCTTCACCAATTTTTGCTGCATTAGATAATAACTTTGGAGATGATCCTCCTAATTGAAGAGCAACTGGTTTTTCTTCAAGATTAAATGAAAGTAATCTTTGTCTATCTCCTCTATCGATTGCTTCAGATACGATCATCTCGGTATACAAAAGAACATTTTTACTTATTAATCGTAAAAAATATCTTTCATGCTTATCAGTACAGTCCATCATTGGAGCAACTGAAACTTTTCTATTCATAATGTAAGATTAATATCTTATTTTATTAGCTATTTGTAGCTTCTGTGTCTGCTTGATCGTTTACTTGGGATTCTTCTTCCTTAATTTCATCAAGAGATACATCTGAATCTTTTTCTTCTGAGTCAGTCTCGTCTGGGTTCGAAGGAACTTGTTGTGTATTACTTTGTAATTCTGCTAAATCATCATTGGAAACTTGTATTTTTTCAGGAATTTTTCTTGCTCTTTTTGAAGGTAGAATTGGAACACCGCTCTTTGATATTTCACCTTTGTATAAATTTTCAAAATCATCACCTACTTCCTCATCATATTCTCCAGTATCATCGACTTGTTCCACATGTTTTCTTAACTTATAGATGGCTGCTTCGCTTAAATCTGGAACTTTGATCGTTTCTTCTGCTATTTCTCTTAAGGCAATAACAGTATTTTTATCGTTATCTCTATCTAAAGTTGGCTCTATTCCAGAATTTAGTTGAGCTGCTCTTTCTTTAGCAACTAAAACCAGTTCGTAAGGACTTTCTACTTTATCTATGCAATCTTCAACGGTAACTCTCGCCATGGGCGGTTATTTATACCTCAAGCTAAAAAAAATCAAGTTTTTTCTAAATAATTACTGGGTTTAATTTTTTTCTTATTAAATAAAGCAAAACAATTGATAAAAATATATATATTCCAGAAACTACCGCTATTTCCTCGATTGAAAATCCTAAATCTATTAAAATTCCAAATAAAGCTGTCCCAAAAGCAGTGCCAAATACCATTAAAGCTGTAGTGAGAGCTTTTATAGACCCAATATATTTTACTCCATACATTTCAGCCCAAGTAGAAGAGCCCAGAACATTTGCCCAACCATTAGAAATACCAACTAAACCTAAAAATAAAAATGCTGTCAAAGGTTCATTAAGATAAATAATTACTAAAGTAGAAATTAAGAGAGGTATATTCATATAAATCAATAACTTTCTACTAGTAAATTTGTCTATCAAAAAACCTGATACGATTAAAGTAATTACAGAAAATATTGAATAAGACATAAATGATTGTGCAATAATATATGATCCCCATTCTTTTGATTCAGTTATAAATGATTGATAAACAAAAAATCCAGTTGCAATCCAAGGCATAGCAAGCATATTCATACAAATAACATAAAATCTATAATCCTTAAGCACCTCTATTCTTTTCCATTGTTTTATATTCAGATCATTTGTTTCGTTACTGCTTGTTTTTTCTCTTGAATCTAATTTTAAATTTTTAACTAGCAAGAAAGAAAAAATTGGTAACAAAATCAGAACAGAGATTGAAATACTTACCCAAATATCTTTCCAATTAACAAATGTTAATAAATAAACCATAGATACAGGTAAAATGAATTCAGCAGTGGATAAACCAAACCATCCGGCACTTAAAGCTTTGCCTCTAGATTTTGTAAAATATCTTGAAATTATTGTTGAACCGGTATGTGTCATCATCCCTTGACCTGAAAATCTCATTAATAAAATTCCTATGAATAATAAAATCACTGACGATATTTTTGAGAAGAAAAAACAAGAAAATGATAAAAGAATTATTACAAAAAGAGAAAATTTAAAAATATTTACATCATCTATTTTTTTTCCAATCCAAATTAATAAAAAACTGCTGCACAATGTTGCGGATGCATAAATTGTACCAAATTGTCCATGCGTGATCGAAAGTGTATCTCTAATGCTTGGATTAAAAATTCCTATAAAAAAACTCTGTCCAAAGCTTGAAAAAAATGTAAATATAAATCCAAATACAATTACTTTTAAACTTAAACTTTTAAACATATTTAAATTATGACTTGTAATGTTGCTTTCATAGGTCTTGGAGTAATGGGCTACCCAATGGCTGGTTTTATATCAAAAGCCGGACACAATGTAACTGTTTATAATAGAACAACTTCCAAAGCAGATAAATGGATTAGCGAATACAAAGGATCAAAAGCTGATACTCCTGCCAAAGCTACTGAAAATGCAGATTATATTTTGACATGCGTTGGAAATGACAATGATTTAAGAGAAGTAACTTTTGGTGATAATGGAATTTTCAAAACAACTAAAAAAGGTTCTGTCTATATTGATAACACCACAGCATCAGCAACTATCGCAAGAGAAATATATGATTATGCTAAGAAAAATGAATTTGGTTTTTTAGATGCTCCAGTTTCTGGAGGTCAGGCAGGAGCTGAAAATGGCGCGTTAACTGTCATGATTGGAGGCGATCAAGAAGATTATGATAAAGCAAATCATATAATTGATTGCTACAGCAAAAAAATGAAACTTTTAGGAAAATCTGGAAGTGGTCAGCTAGCTAAAATGGTTAATCAAATATGCATTGGAGGTCTAGTACAAGCATTATCCGAAGCTATAAATTTTGGCATGAATGCTGGACTTAAAATGAAAGATGTAATTGAAGTTATATCAAAAGGTGCTGCTCAATCTTGGCAAATGGAAAACAGATTTAAAACTATGATTGATGACAAATTTGAATTTGGTTTTGCTGTTGATTGGATGAGAAAAGATCTAAAAATTGCACTTGAAGAAGCAAAAATAAATAACTCACCTCTACCTATAACTGAAATAATTGATAAGTATTATGCTGAAGTTCAAAAGATGGGTGGAAATAGATGGGATACTTCTAGTTTAATTAGGAGATTTAGAAAGTAATAACGTATGCAGCCAGCATACTACGAAGATTTTAGCGAGATTAAGAATAAAATTTGGTCAATGCTTGATGATGCGGTGACTAATAGAAATTCTCCATTCAGAATTCCAGTTTTTGTTTGTGGAGAGCAAAAAGATTTTGATGGAAGAATTATAGTTCTTAGAAAGTCTGATCATTCAAATAATCTTCTTCAATTTCATAGCGGCATTAGATCTGATAAAATTCCTAAATTAAAAAACAATAAAAATGCTTCTATGCTTTTTTATGACAAAGTAAAAAATCCAAGTAAGACTAAAAGTAGAATGCGCAGTTAATTATAATAATGAAATAACTAAAGAGTCTTGGTCGAAAACAGGTCATATTAGCAGAAAATGTTATTTAGTTGACAATGGTCCTGGAACTGTGTCCCCTAACCCAACTTCTGGATTAAAATATGAATTAGATAATTTTGAATTTACAATGGAACAAAGTGAAGAAGGTTATAAAAACTTTACTGTTATTCAGTGTAAAATAAAAAGTATTGAGTGGCTGTATTTAGCTGCCAAAGGTCATCGTAGAGCTAGATTTGAATTAGACAATAATAAAGAATATTGGCTAGTTCCTTAAGTATGATAAAATTTATTTTTTATTTATCCCTAATAATTTTTGGAATGTTTGCTATGAGGTTTGGCATAATTCAAATAAGAAAATACAAGCAAGGCAAAACTAAGGTTAAAAAGAAATCACTAGAACAAATTGCTTTTGGAATTTTTTTTATAATAATTTTAGGATTAATTATTTATTCAATTAATAGTTTGTTATTTAGCTAATTTAGAATATTTTTTCATTTTTTCAGACTAGCATCAAGATAAGTATGAATATAATCAAACCAATTATAGGAACAAAGAAATGTTGCATATTCTTATTCTACCACGATCCCTAAAAGTTTTTTCATATCTTTAAATTATTACTCTCTTCAATTTTTTGAGCTATATGTTCTCCTGCAGTGATATCAGAAAACTTTGAAGGGTTTTCAGAATTAAAACAACTTGGAAAAACGCTCACTTTTGTCGAACTATCTGGATCTGCAAAAAAAGCTATGGAATATCTTTCTTTATTACTTACCATTGGTCTTACCCGATGAAGTGTTGATTTATAAATTTTATTTGTCCATCTAGATAATAAATCTCCTGTGTTAACAACTATTGTATTATGAATAGGAGTAGCTGGAATCCATTTACCTTCAGAACTTTGAACTTCAAGTCCACCAATATCATCTTGAAATAACAAAGTTACTGTACCAAAATCCGTATGTGCTCCTGCTCCCATTTGTTCTTCATTTATATCTTTTTTAATAATTGGATAATGTAAGTATCTAAGAGTCATATTTTCTCCAGTATGGCACTTTTTAAAAAAATCTTCAGGTACTTCCAATGCCAATGCTATAGTCTCCATAATTTGAAAAACTCCTTCAAGACAAGATTTGAACATTCTGTTAGCATCAGATGCAAATTGAGATGATGGCCACAAAGCTTTATTGTTTAAATTATTTGGTACATTTCTCATTGTAATTGTTTCCTTTAAATCCGGAGCTATATTTGAGTCTAATTGTTGTCCTCCAATTGACTGATATCCATGATTTGTTTTCTCTAGATATTGGATCTCTCTTTTTTTTTTATCAGGTAAAGAAAAAAAGTTGGCACTTGAATTAAAAGCTTCTTTTATCACTTGTTCGTTAATATTAATATTTTTTACATACATAAAGCCAACTTTTGATGCTGCTTCATGAACTTTTTTAGCTACTGAATTACGTAATTTTTTGTTATCAGAATCGAAACCTGAAAAGTCGATAATTGGAATCTCTCTAATCATTTTAAACCCAGAACCACGATCCCTAAAAGTTTTTTCATTTATTTATTTTTATGCTATTGACAAATAATTTAATATAATATAGTTTTAACTTGCGCTGATTTAATATCAACTTGCAGAGCGCTTTATAAATCCTGCTAAAGCGACTAAGTCTAATGACCACCGCTTTAGTCGGTGGTTTTTTTTTGCAAGTATATTTAAGTTATCGCAGGGTATTTGAACCATATTGTACACCCGACATAAAGTCGAAGTACTAAAAAGGAGAATAAAAATCAAAATTATACATTCAGTATAAAAGATTTCAAAACTCCAGAAAGTAAAAAAATGTCAACAAATGACAAACTAAAAGAAACTATCGGTAAATTGCAAAAAGATTTTACCGAAAATCCTGAAAAAGCTGTATTGGATTATACAAGCTTCTCTACCTTAAAAGAGGGTTTGCAATCTAAAGCTAAGCTTAGGAATCACAAGCTAGTAATAGACGAACCAACCAGCTTTGGTGGAAAAGATGAAGGTGCTAGTCCAGTAGAGTTAGTATTGGCTGCACTTGGCTCTTGCCAGGAAATAACTTACAAAGCATTTGCTACTGCTTTAGGTATTGACCTTAAGAGTGTCAGTGTAAATCTTAAAGGTATTCTTGATCTTAAAGGTTTTTTAGCAATTGATAATGACGTAAGGCCTGGTTTTAAAAATATTGACGGACTTGTCAATATTGAGTCATCTGCTCCAAAAGCAGAGATTGATAAGCTAATTGAGGTTGTCAACGCGCATTGTCCTGTTTTAGATATTTTACAAAACAAGGTACCAGTAAAATTATCTCAAACTGTGTCAAGTAATCTTGGCATCGAGGCTCAAACAATAAAAGTAGCTTAATTAATTTAGTTACGGGGTTTGGGGCACCTGGCAACAGAACGCCCCTCTTTAACCCAGAACCACGATCCCTAAAAGCTTTTTCATTAATAAAAGCATATAATATTATCTATCCAGGTACTAGTTTAGTACTAGTCTGCACAAATTAATTTAGCCTTATTTTCTAATCTTAATTGAAAGCTAATTTAAAGTTATGTGATTTTATAGGATGTTTGAGACTACCAGAGACTACTATGGACTGACTCCATTGTGAATCCCACGGCTTTTAAGTCCTTTGTGCCTACCAATTT
>Ga0208639_1002021_pt1 | contig 12338 bp, 11 predicted proteins | sample ETNtaG_33_FD_185772 | JGI IMG/M metagenome (GOLD analysis project Ga0208639, IMG submission 185772) | Marine microbial and viral communities from oxygen minimum zone, Eastern Pacific Ocean - ETNP201310SV76 (SPAdes) (version 2) | ecosystem: Environmental > Aquatic > Marine > Oceanic ...
GTAATGACAAAACAAATAAAGTCGCTAAAAAGTGAAATGTGATAAGACGATTTGAAAAACATTCAAGAAGAAGCATCTGAATAAACAAAACGCCTCTGGTCAAATAAAGGAGAATAATTAACTTTTAACGTTATAGTATTATATCTATAATGAATAAAGATAGTGTCTCTTATAAATTATATTATCGACGTGAAATGAGGTTTATTACAGTAGGTAAATGCGGTCGTGAAGCAATATTGACGGGAGAATATGGCCGTTACTAATTATTGCTGATACATGGCCAAATCACTACCTTATTTTTGAACGTTTAAAATTGTTGTAAATATAAATTTTAATGTTGTAATATACTTGCATGAATGTTAAAAAGATCCAACTGCGAAAGGATATTATCACCTACTTGAATGAATTTCCTGCCTCGGAGGTAAAAGAAATAGCGAGTCATGTTGGTGTGTCAAAACAGACACTCTATTACCACATTAAGCTTCTATTAAAAGATGAAAAAATAGAAGTTGTTGACAGAAATATTGTAAATGGAATAGAAAAGCGGTTCTATTCAACTATTGTTGCAGTTGATTCTACTCAAAAAGATAGAGAAGAGGATAAACAAAATATCAAAGTTGATCCTATAGAGGATACAGCCATCACTGAAAAAGAGATGATCGATCAGAATATTATCGAAAAAACATCTATATCATCACCTATTAAGGTTGATTCGTTAGACAAACCGAATGAAGATAGAGAAAACAGCACTATTTCTGATGATATACCCCTTGAGATAGAAGACCAATCTACGACTACACAAACAAACGAGGATAATCTCCCAACTTCCATTAATCTAAAAAAACAAAAATCATCATCTTTTTTAGTTAAATTGAAAAATATACTCAATAAACCTATAGGAAAGAGCACTAAACAAAAAAAGGTGGATATAAATAAAGAAGATAAGGAACCTATAAAGAGCAGTTTCGGAGAATCATTTCAGACCATTATAGAGAATTTTAAAAGTTTAGGCGTTTTAAATATTGATAGTTACGACACAATGGGTAGTATGACTGCTTTAGTAACCACCGAGAGAAAAGTTATAACATTTAATAACAGGCAGCGATCAAATTTTAACGTTGATATTTCACCGATTGATAGTGAATTAAATAATAAAATTAAACGAAATTCAAGATTAGTGGTCGTCGATGAAAATATAATCGACAATCATGAAATAATTACCACAAAATTAAAAAAGAAGAAAGACCAAGAACGGTTCATTAAGCGCTACATAAACAAAAAGTATAATATTAGTGAAAATGATCTTGTTTACACCTTTGAGAAATTCAACACAGAGAATAAAGATACTTATGAGTTAAATACTTTATTTTCAAAACGGCATTATCTAGAGAACTCTGACCAAGTATTTGAAAATGTTTCAACAAAAGAACGTATTTATATATCAATAGCAGGAATTTTTGCACATTTTAACGATCAAATATCAAAAAGTAAAAGAAACGACATCAATTTATACATCTATATGGGGCAAAAAGGTTGTGAGTTAACCTGGGTTAAGGGACGTCAAATATTACATAACAGAACTGTATTAGTTAGCAATCAAATCCTACCAGAAAAATCATACATTAGAGAAACAATTCCAAGAATAGTCAGATCCATAGATGTTACGCTTAATCAACTTCAAGAAGAGAAAATAATCAATGAACATATCAATACGAGTTTTTATTTAACTGGGCCCAATTGTTCTGATGCAATTAAAGATTATTTCAAAGAAGCTTATCAAATCGAAATGGAATATATTAACGTTAAAATATCAGAAACCACAACGAACGACAGGAAAGAGGGAGACAACACTAGATACAACAAAACCTGTCAAATTCTTTCACAATCATTAAAAAAATGGGGTGGCTATAGTTATGTCTACGACCAGGAAACAAAAAATAATCTAAGAAAAATTGGAATTTTAAACCTGACCAATCTCAGTATGACGATAGTGGCAATGGTTCTTTTAATGTTTAACATTAAAATATTCGAATCATATTTAATATCTGGCCATAATACAAAACTTGCTACCTCGAATTATGATATGACAGAAAAATTGATAAAAAATACCCAACAAAGTATCATAGAAAAATCCGGTCTAAATAATTTAAATCAATTATTAGGTAACATAAGGGTAAGTAAACAGAATAAAAAAGCCGTAATTAAATTATTAAACAGTGAAACGTTTAGAAGTGTCAATATTCATTCATTGAACATGAAGGCGAGTTCTCCGGAACAGTTTGATCAAAAGAAATATACAGTCTCTATAAGTGGTGAATTAGTTGAACTGAGGCCGGAAGCCATTTTAGAGTCTGAGAATATTAGTTCCACCTTAAAAACACTAGAATTTTTAAAAGATTCAAATGTTACTACCTCTAGATATCAAAGTGGTCGATTACCTATTTCAATTAATTTTACAATATGATGAAAATTAATAATCCAAAATTAATTCTTTCTGGGTTTCTTGTTCTGGCGAATGTTTCCTTAATAATCTTTCTATTATTGAATATCATTAATACAAACAAAAACGAAAATTTAATTCAATCCCTTTCTAAGGCAGAAAATGTAAATAAAAAGTATTTTACAAAGTTAAATCAAATTTTTGAAGGGATAAATAAAGGTGATCAAAATAATTTGAATCAATTTTCTGATGATTATGTATTCGATTCATCCATCGAAGCAATAACAAATAGAGAACTATTTCAAAAGCATGGATTTCCAATTGGAGACTATAAGGTTGTTAAGGAATTAGACTCATTTAAAAAAACATCAATTGGTAATCTAGGATACATACAGCTTGGTTATAGTTTATCTGAATTAAAATTTGAGCAAGTATTGAAAATCCTGAATATCATTGATGAAAATGATAGGTACGACTACATCAATGAACTTCGCATTTTAAAGAATAGAGGTAAAAAAGGTGATCTTTCGGTCAGTTTCACGTACACAAATTTTGGTTTGATTTTGGAATAAAATTATGAAAAAGCGTGAAAAAATGTTACTAGGCGTACTAATATTATTTGTCTTGGGTTATTTTTTCAAGACTGGCATTGGATCTCTTAATTCTGAAACAAACATCATTGAACTAAAAGAATACGGTTCAGCTGATCTCCAACAGCTTTTATCCCTTCCTAAGGTTGAAAAGTCGATAAAAATAGAATTAGATGGAGACGATAAAACCAACTTTTTTGATCGGGAGGGTAAAAAGGTACAAATAACATTCAAAGAACCTGTTTTAGACGAAATTATTAATGGCCCCAATGGATATGCGGCTATGGTAAATGGAAATTTTTTATTGGAAGGGGATAAAATTTTTGATTTTGTCGTTCAAAAAATTGAAAAAAATCGTATCATTCTAATGCAGGATGGTAGCAGAAAAATCCTTGAAAGGAAATAGCATGCAATATTTATGTAAACTAACAATCTTAATAGCATTATTGGTATCTCAAATCTCAGGGCAGCAGGTTGGACCTCCTGAATTTACTTCTCAGGACTCTACAAATATGTTAACATGGAAGATTCCAAATATTAAATCTGCTGAGGTAACCGGATATTCAATTGATCCAGCAAAAATAGAAATATCAGTAAAAACAAAAGAAAAGCTTGATCACGTTCGATTCAATGAATATTTCAATACAAACAGTCTTTATCGTGCGAGTTATCTTCCCAAATCTAAAAAAGAAAGTTTAATTACATTATTTTTTAGAAAATATCCCGAATATGTAATTCAATCTTCAGATAGTACTGTTTCTTTTTCCTTTAAGAAAGAGGTGGAAAAGATTGCTGATTTGAAAACAAAAGCAGAATCAATAATTCCTGATACGACAATTAACCTGGTTTTTAACGGCGCCAGTCTTTCGGAAGTTTTGAAAGCACTTTCCTTCAAATATGGCATGAATTTATTAAATAATAGCACCAGCATTGCTCCCATCACTGTTAATGCAAATGGCGTAAATCTTAAAACTATTTTTAATTCCATTTTAGAGACCAACGGACTTACTTGGTACAGCACTGAAAATATTATAATTATTACCGATGCAGAGAATATAATGGGTAGTAAAAGCGGACTTGAAACGGTAGTGGTTCATTTAAATTATATTGAATCTGAAGTTGCAATTACATCATTTTCAGATCAGTTATCTCCACGTGGTACTATGAAACCTCTAGATATCACTGGCGGTAAGGGCGCCGGGGGAACCAATAAACTGATCATCACAGATACAAAAGAGAATATTGATATAATTAATAATTTGATTAACAAAATTGATATTAGACCCAAGCAGATAAATATATCGGTTAAATTTATTGAAACGAGTTTGCAAACAGATGAGAGACTAGGTATTGATTGGACGCAGCGTGCTCAATTAAGTGGCCCTGAAATGCCACCGGATAGTGGGACAGGAGCAATAGGTATAGGTAGTTGGCAGGAATTTGCGATGGCAAAAATGGATCTACCCCTATATCAAGTTATAATCGAGGCGCTTGAAAGTGATAATCAGACTAAATTATTACAAGAGCCACAAGTAACCACTTTCGATAACTTCAAGGCAAATGTGAACATTGGAACCACTCTTCCCGTCTTAGTACCCCAGGGGGAAGGTAGTGTTTTCGGAACCAACCCATATACTTTTGAAAATGTGAGTGTTAATATTCAATTAGATGTAACACCGCGGGTGAATAGCTCTGATGAAATATCATTACAGTTGGATACGCAAGTTTCGGCAATTATTAATTTTGTAGGTCCTGATAAAGACCGACCTGTTGTAAGTACTAGATCTGCAAAAACTAATGTGATGGTAGGAAATGGAGAGACTTTACTGATCGGAGGTTTAATTCTTGAGGATAATACTGACAATTTAGGCAAAGTACCTTTTTTAAGTAACATTCCAATCATAAAAACCTTTTTTACCATGAAGACAAAAGGCCGCCAGCAACGTGAATTATTAATCTTTATAACTCCTGCAATAATCGGTTAAATGAAAGTATTCTGCATTAGTAATGACTCATTTTTGAGTCAAGAACTCATCATGGGTTTAGCCCCCAATCAACACAAAGTTGAAGTGTATACGCATAGCTTAAATGCGCTAAAGGACATCCGGGATGAAAAGCCTGACGTCGTAATCATTGATAATGACTGCGATGGCGTCAATCCCCTTGTTCTAATAAAATTAATCAAAAGGGATAGCAATCTTGAGGATATAGTTGTACACCTCATTGAAGATCGTGAAAGAGAAAGTGTAAACTTATTTGCAGATGGCAATGGTATTTCAAAGATATGGGTTAAGCCCGTAAACTATTCAGAATTAATCAATTTATTATTGAGACAATAAAATGCGTTTAAAAAACACAATTCTTGATCAAGATAAACGTCTGGGAGATTATCTAGTCAACAGAAATATCATCAGCAGCGAACAGGCAAAGACAATTGCCGATAAAGCTCTTGAAACCAATTCTAAATTCGGAGAAACAGCTATTAATCTAGGCATGGTCGATGATATTGATATTCTCAATGCATTATCTGAACAACAAGACTTACCTTTTGTAGATTTAAAAACGTTTAATATCGAGCGCACAGCCTTAGAGTACTTAGATAAGGAAGCTGCCAGAAGACTATTAGCTATTCCTCTGTTCGAAGCCGATGATGTACTTGCAATCGGAATCCACGATCCTTTAGATCTGAAAACAATTGACGAAGTGATCCTAAAAACAGGACGCACAATCCAAGCTGTTCTTTGTAGCAAAGATCAATTAAAGAATATCATTCAAAGCTCATATTCAATCGAAATAGTAGATGAAGAAGATTTAAAGGACGAAGATAATGCATCTGTAATTATTGATTTAGTTGAAAAAATTATTGAAGAGGCTGTTGAGTCTGATGCCAGTGATATCCATATTCAGCCATCAGAATTTGAATTAGATATTCGTTACAGAATTGATGGCATTATTCAATCAATTATGGTTCTTCCTCAATCAAGAACAAGGTCTATTAATTCAAGATTAAAAGTCATGTCCAATCTTGACATAGCCGAGACCCGAAAGCCACAGGATGGTAGATTTAAATATCAGATGCCATCAGGTAAAGTATTTGATTTTCGTGTATCAACATATCCAACAGATCACGGTGAGAAAACGGTAATGCGTATTTTAGACCCAAGCAAGGGTCAAATCTCTCTTAATAAATTAGGATTTTCAAAATCTGCTTTAGACAAATGGCATGAAGCCATTGGAAATTCAACTGGAATAATCTTGGTTACGGGACCAACAGGTAGTGGTAAGTCTACGACCCTTTATGCGACCCTGGGTCTATTAAATACACCAGATGTAAACATTCTCACTATTGAGGATCCAGTAGAGTACAACATGAGAGGCATTGCCCAGGGTCAGGTGAATGAAAAGGCAGGTATGACTTTTTCAGCTGCACTGAGTTCAATGCTACGACAGGACCCAGATATCATCATGGTAGGTGAAATGCGCGATGTAGCCACAATAGAGCTCGCAGTTCGCGCTGCTTTAACTGGACACTTGGTATTGAGCACATTACATACCAATGATACCACTTCATCCTATTCTAGGTTGTTAGATATGGGCATTGATCCATTTCTTATTACTTCGACCCTAAGGGCAATAATTGCACAACGGTTGATTCGTAGAATATGCTCTGTCTGTAAAACGCCTAGGTCAGTCAACGATTATGAACAGGAAAAACTTGGTTTCAATTCAGGTGATACTGTATTTCAGGCCTCCGAAAAAGGATGTCAGAATTGTGGCGGTAAGGGATATCGAGGCAGGACAGGTTTATATGAATTATTGATTCCCACATTAAAATTAAATGAAATGGTAAATAATCGTTTATCAGATCATGAAATTCGAAATCAAGCAAAATTAGATGGTTTGTTGACGATAAAAGCTGAATCCAGGCGCTTGGCTCTAGAAGGTATTACCTCAATTGAAGAAATAACCCGGGTACTCTAGATGGCTACTAACTACCAAGTACAATACCTTGATTCTGATAATAATTTGGTAGAAACTACCATGGTATCAAATTCTTCAATTGAGGTTGAGAAAACTGTCTCCGAAATGGGTGGAGATGTACTCTCAGTACTTGAAAAAAAATCAAGTTCATTTAACATACAACTTGGGGATCCGGTTAAACTTCAGGAAAAAACGAATTTTATTCAGCAGCTTAAAACAATGTTATCTTCCGGTGTCTCTCTTGTGAAAAGCCTTGAAATTGCTCTTAAACAAATCAATAATGATACCTTTAGAAACACAATAGAAACTGTTATAGGTGATATTAAGCAAGGTAACAGTTTTTCTGATGCGTTAAAAAAGCATCCTAAGATTTTTGATAAAATATCGATTGCTATGGTTGAGGCTGGGGAAAAAGGGGGGATCTTAGACAAGATGCTGGAAGAGCTCGAGAAATCCATGAAAAAGGATGTTGAGATAAGGGATAATATCAAGAAAGCCACTAGTTACCCAAAAATTGTAGGGTCAATTATGGTTATTTCTATGTACGTGGTCATTACAAAGGTCATACCGACTTTCACAGGTATTCTCACCAGTTCTGGTACAGAGATTCCAGCGCTTACAAGATATTTACTTGCATTGGGAGATTTTCTTGATGCCTCAGGAATTTATTTACTTATATCATTGATTGGCATTTTTACGCTGGCAAAATTTATTGGTAAAACAGAAAGTGGAAAATTATTCTTTGATAAAATTGCCTTAAAAAATCCAATTTTTAAAAAAATAACCATAGCGGCGATTAATCTTAGATTTACCAAGATATTAGGTACGCTTTTAAGTTTCGGAGTGCCCTTAAAAGATGCTTTGGGCGTAGTAAAAAATGTTGCCGATAATACAATTTATATAAATGCGATTGATAAAATTATTGAAGATATTGAGTCAGGTAAGCCCATTACAAGCAGTGTTAAAGAGACCAATGTTTTTTCAGATTACCTGTGCAGTATGGTTGGGGTTGGTGAAGAGGTAGGCGCACTGGATAAGATGTTTTTATCTGCTTCCGAGTATTATGAAATTGAATTAACGAATAGTACGGATGGACTATCTGCTTTGATCGAGCCCATCATTACTGTGGTAATGGGCATATTCATAGCCTTGTTCGTGGGGAGTGTTTTTCTTCCTATGTTTAAAATGTACGAAAGTGTTTCAATGTAGTTAAATTTATTCTTATTTTCTACTAGAGTAAAAAAATAAAGATTATATTGTATTAATATAAAGATGTATAATAGGCTTATTAATAAAACAAGATGAGGGAATATATGTTAAAAAATAAATCAAAGGGCTTTACCCTAATTGAATTGGTTATTGTAATTGCCATTATTGGGATTCTGGCAACTATCGCAGTTCCCGCATTCCAAAACTCAGTTCGTACTGCTCGCGTAGCATCAGCTCGCGCTCTTGCAGCTACCATCAACACGGGTGTCATATCATCTTACATCGAGTCTACAATGAGTGGAAGTGGAAATTATCCCGACGTTACAGGTGCAAATAACGATGCTAATCTATTCAAATCCAAGTTTACCGACGCTTCTGTTACGGCCAACTGGACATTTAGCACTGCTGTAGATGTAGCGGGTAATAAGTGCGCAGTCTGGAAATTGACAAATGATGCGTCCATCATAGTTGTATATGCTGTGAATATTGTGGATAAACCAGCAGTCGGGGCGGTGGCACAAACATTATACAATGTATATTTTAGTCATGCAGATGCCGTGTTTACTAGCCTTGGTGGCGCCTTGACCGATGGTAATCTTAGCGGTGCCCCTGCTTCTAATGCTAATGGCGTATTACCGTAGAACCATCATTATGAATAGTGTCAATCTAATTCATATACATTCTGCTGCTGGAGAGGATTAAATTCTTTTTTATTTGATCTATTAATAAAAAGGCCGGTTATTTTCCGGCCTTTTTTATTTCAATATGAATCGTCTCAAAGCATATACCTTATTCGAGCTTGTTCTGGTAACGGCCATTATCGGGATTATGTTCTCTCTGGCTATCGTTTCATTTTTACCTGATCAAGAAAAATTGAATTATAAAAAGATGACAGAGTCGCTTAATCAACATATTATTTACGCCCAGGAGGTCGCACTTACTGAAAAAAAATATGCGGTACTTACGGCAGATCCTGAAGCACGAACGTATAGCCTATCTGTAATGGCCTCGAATGTAGAAGAATCAGGCCGGTCTATTCCTTTGTGGTATGATAATGCATTTGTCAATGTGGTGGATATTTCTTCTATAACGACTACTTTGCGGTTTGGTGATTCCAATCAGATCCTTTTCAAACCATGGGGCTTGATGGAAAGTTTAGATGATATCACCATTGAGATCGATGGAATGGATCTAATTGTCTCAGGATTAACAGGCCATGTCTCAATACAGAGATAAAGTGCAAAAACAAACTAAACGGAAGGCTTTTTCTTATGTGGATGTAATCTATGGGATGACGGTCATCATGATCATTCTTGGGGTGATTTTTGGTTCTATACGTATGGTAGAAAAGCGGCTACGTGAAAATCAGCTAATTATTTTGGCGGATAGCTTCGCCAATAAAATCTTTGATGAAGTAAGATTACGAAAATATGATGAAAATATTGCTTCTATTGTGGAAAATGGTCTTACAGTAGACCTTGGTACTGAAAATGAAAATATTAATGATTGGTCTACACTCGATGATATAGATGATTTTCATGAAATTACAGCAACTGATCCTGCCTTCCCACGTATGGAAACATCTATTAATGTTAATTATGTTAATTTTGATCCAAACAATAAGAATATCACTTTATCGAATATTCCAACTTTATTAAAACGTGTGCAACTGGATGTGAATCATCCACTTTTTGATAACCCAATTCGGTATTCTACAATTATTGGTGGCAATTTTGATCCCGAGATTTTAATTGTAAAGGCCTACCCAACAGATATTTCTGTTGATTTCGATATAGGTGAACACATTATTACAGCGGGGGATGTTTTAGAATTTAATGTACAATTTAGTGAAATTGTTTATGTCAATGGTAATCATGAATCTTTCGCCTTTTACATTGATATTATTTCCAGTCTGCTGAACGGAAATCCAGGAGATTATTCAAGTAGGAGTTCTAATGTTGGCGAAATTCGTGCAGACTATATCAGCGGTCATGGTACAAGTCAATTGACATTTCAACTAGAGGTTGGTCCGAATATGGGAGGGGCTGAACTAACAGATTACATTTCATACCGTGACAATTTAATAATTGTAAATGGTTCTGTAACCGATGATGATGGAAATGAAATCATTTATAGTTTGCCAAATAAGGATAGCGATAATTCCTTTGCTTCCCACACACAAATCTTACCCCTTCTGCAAGAATTTGTTACGCCAATTTTCACTGAAGATCAAGTGAATGATTTTGAACAGAGTCTAGAGGGTGTATTTATTGAGCAGAGCTTTGCTGAAATTTATAATAATTGGCCCCGAACCGAAAGAAATGTCTATTATGCTAATATAACCGATGCAGAAAACAACCCCCCATGGTGGGGTTGCTTAGATGGGAATGGAAATTTTGCGGCAGCTAAGTGTGCGTCTGCTTATTGGCAATTATTAGCAAACCCTGAAAGAGTACAGCAACCGCAAAACGTTTGGTATTTAAATACTTTTGTTAGTCCAGATTCGTTAGAAAATTATACATTTGAAGCAACTTTGAATTCTAACGCTTCAGATGATGATTATATTGGTCTTGTCATTGCTTACGAGAGAAATAAAGTAGATTATTGTAGCATTGCAGGAGATCATGATCCAAATACCTGCACAACAACAGAAATATTAAATGGAATCAATAACAGTTTTTTAATACTGATGAGATCAGGAAACGGAGTTTCTCCATTAACTGGTGATAATGGTCGATTTGGCATTCTTTATTGGATACAGAATACGAGTGGGAGTTCAAAATTTCGTGACTTGTATTGGAGCAGAAGGGTTTTTGATGAACCAATCGCACAAAATGACAATTGGAGAAATAATCGATATACTAGGGTAAAAATTGTGCGCGACGGTAATATCATTAAAGCATGGACAGGTCCATTTACAAATATTCTTCCAGACCCCAATAATCCGCAATACTCAGATGATTATATTGAAATTGATTTAGCTAGTGATAGCCGGTTGCACAAATTTATTGGCAAAAGACAATACGGTTACGCAACCTATAGTCAACCTTATTCGCAATATTATGATATTTCTCTTGTGGGTGGAACAGTCCAAAGGAGGGATTTTTCGATTTTGGTTTCTACACCTACACAAAATGGACAGACTGAAGTGCGTGAATATCATAAAGCTGATGATCAAGGAGATTTTGTAAACCGGGATCTTGGGCGCTTACAGTCTGATCTTGGCTATTTACGTCCTTTATACAACGATGAGACGCATCTAAAATTCCTATTGACCGCTGATGGCATCATTGAGTATCCATTTGAAGAATAAAATCATTAGGGGATTCACGTTGATCGAAATGTTGATCACGATAACTGTTTTAGGGATTGTGATGCCGCTACTTTTCAATGTGATCAATAGTAGTTTTAAAGAGCTCCGTAAAATGGAATCGATTCAGATGAAAAATATTGTTGAGTCGCGCCTAATAAATCGACTAGAGGAAGATTTTAGGACCCATACCAAATTCAAATTCATGACCGCTGATTCGATCGGGTTCTATACTACTCGCGATCAATTGTTCCAGCAGGAGGTGGCCTATTTTATTGAGGATGATGTCATATACTATCGGGTGGATGATTCAGATAAAAAAGTTTTAGTAAAAAATGTGAATACCCTCTTTACTGAATTCAAGTATTACAATTATGACAATACGGTCAAATCACCAGCAAATTCCGATTCATTCATTATTCCTGAGATGAACACCATGCCTAAAATTGGCCTCAATTATGAATTTACCCTTGATGAAAACATTGTGAGGAATCATTATATCAAAGTACGGAGACTGAACTAGATGAAAAAAAGTGGCGGCATCATTTTATTATTTTCGTTAGTGATCACATTTACAGCATTAGGCATCCTCTTACTGTTAAGCTCGACTGCGACCTCGAATCTACGAACGGCGGCCAATAAATACGTTCGTACGCAATTGATCAGTAATATTCGCTCTGGAAATGCCCTCATTGAAAACGTGACATTACCAGCGTTTAACGATGAAGGAATCCTTGAGATTGAAACGATTGAATCCGGTACTATCCAATTAAAAAGACTAGAGCAAAAAGCTTCTAGATACCATGGA
>Ga0208639_1002023_pt1 | contig 12329 bp, 10 predicted proteins | sample ETNtaG_33_FD_185772 | JGI IMG/M metagenome (GOLD analysis project Ga0208639, IMG submission 185772) | Marine microbial and viral communities from oxygen minimum zone, Eastern Pacific Ocean - ETNP201310SV76 (SPAdes) (version 2) | ecosystem: Environmental > Aquatic > Marine > Oceanic ...
GCTAGTATCAGCGCTGGTATTGCAGTGCAAATTGAGAACAGCACCAGTCCAGAAATTGAAAGGATTAGAGCAGTTTCTGCATTAGTGCGAGGGACCATTCCTGCCGGCGCAATCAACACCCGGTTGTCTTCATTGACTTTCCCCGAGGGTGACCACTCTGTCCCCCCCCATTTCGTATCTTTCACGTTTATTCCTAAATTTCTGTCATGATAAAACCTATCGCAATTTACCAACAGTAATGGTCTTCGTCACATCTCAGGGTTTGTGCCAGAGTTACCGGAGGTGGAGACTGTTCGTAGGGGGCTGGAGTTACATATGTTAGGTCGAAGAATCAGGGAGGTAGAACTCCGCAGATCAGACTTGCGATTCCCATTCCCAGTCAGTTTTGCAGAAAAATTACAGAATTGTACCATTGAAGGCGTGGATAGGCGGGCGAAATATCTACTGATTAGGTTAGACGAGGGGTCGACATGGCTTTGTCATTTGGGAATGAGTGGGCGATGGACCATTTTGGGGGATGGCATAGACTCCAGCCCGGGCAGATTCGCCAATGGTGCAGTGGTAGGAAATGGTGACGGACCCCATGATTGGGTTATCGTAACATTGGACAATGGTACCAAAGCAGTATATTCAGACCATCGCCGTTTTGGATATATGGACCATTTTCAGACTTCCATGCAGGAAAATCACAGGTTATTGTCCCAAATAGGTCCAGAACCAACCCCTGAACAACTCACGCCTCAGAAGCTTGCTAGCTCCCTCCGATCCCGGAGAACTCCAATCAAGTCGGCATTACTTGATCAGAGGGTTGTAGCCGGACTTGGAAACATATACGTTTGTGAAATATTACACAGATCCGGAATTTCACCCAAGAGGTCGGCATCTAGTGTTGCCGGAAAAAGTGGAATCCCCCTTGCCATAGAAAGAATCACTGGGTCAATCCATGAGGTAATCATTGAAGCAATTGACGCAGGAGGCTCAACTTTACAGGACTTCAGAGGGGTAAATGGGGAGGCCGCGATGGGCTACTTCTCACATAATTTCTTAGTTTACGGGAGAGAAGGGAAGAACTGCCTAAACGGCAATTGCAACGGGCGAGTACGTAGAATAATTCAGTCCAATAGGTCCACATTTTATTGTTCATCCTGCCAACATTGATGCCGACCCCTAATCATAATGGTTCGAAACCTCAATACCCTTTATCAGAGCCAAAAGCATCTGGTTATTCGGCGTGGGTATTCCAGATTTTTCCCCTCTGGAAACCACGGCACCACACAGGACATCAATCTCAGTTTTCTTTCCAGCCATGATGTCCTGAAGCATCGAAACCCTATTCTCAGACGTATGGGATACTACCTTACGAAGGTACTCCTCACTATCAAAATCCCCTAAATTTATTCCACTTGCCCTAGCCACAAGTTCTGCCTCATTCATGGATTGCATTGCCTGTTCCCAAAGCTCCGGTACTTCAGCCAAAACTCCGTTTCTAACTCCAACAATTGCACAGATTGGATTAATCGCGACGTTAATTAGCAGTTTTCTCCAAAGAACCCCTCGAATGTCGGATGACCATCTTGGATTAAGTCCGGCATCCCCTAGATATTCCATCAAATCCAGAGATTTTCCATTTGCATCGGAATTGTCAAGCCTTCCCAAATCAATAGAACCCCTGCCAGACCAATTGACGATGCCATCTGCCGATCTCCAAGCTGAGTGGGTAGTTGAACCTGCGAGAACCCTCTCAGAACCAATATTCTCCGATAGCAATTCTACGTTGCCCAGACCATTCTGAACACTAACCACAAAACCGTCTCCGACTATCAGCTTCTCAGAAATGGATGCCAGTTTTTGCGTTGAATGCGATTTTCCAGAGATTATTGCTACATCAAATGAGCCCCTTTGTTCGTTTCCTATTTCATCAAGTTCACTATCCATGACCTCATATCGATCTGGGGGAATCGCCTCCATCGCGCCCTCTGGGTTAATTACAACCAAACCATCCCGGAGGTTGGAAGCTGTTTGACCTCTGGAAACACAGAGTATTCTAGCATCAGTGTCCGCAAGGCAGCCAACGAGAACCCCCCCAATCGAGCCAACGCCAACTATTGCTATCCGCATTACCTACACCCCATTGCCGGACACCTTGCAGCGAGATGGATCTCCAACCCATTAGCGCTAGTCGAAATCCATACCGCTCTCACTAATTGATCCTGATCCACCTTTGGAATAGTTCCAATTTCTACAATGACCATTTCCCCCGGGCCAATAATGCTCGGAATTCCATCCAAATCCCAGATTCCTCCCTCCTGGAAGTCACCATACCATTCCACTGAGACAGGCAGGGAGAAGTTCTCTCGGTTGTGAATAGTGAAACTTGTTTCATCAATCCTCTCCCCCAATGCACCCGCATCGGTCAATACGTCAATACCCCCAATTATCGAGTAGAATTCTGCATCTCCATTATCTCTACACACCGATACCCATCCCTCACCACCCAAAATTAGTGATCCATTTCCTTCAAAATTCCCAATTATTCGAATGGCAGAGTGTTCATCCACGAACCTTGTCCAATTAGCACTGGTATTCACCTCAGGAACCAAATCCCCCGATGGGCAATATGGGTTTCCAGTATCGGCGTGATTGATTACGTAGCCCCCACTCCCAGCAAACCAACCAGAAACAAAGAACTCCCCATCAAAGATCTGGAGGCGCGGCAAGCTACCATTTATCGGCAGAACCCATGACTGATTCGTCCCATTGTCCCCCTCTAAAATCAATCGGGGACCCAATTTCCTTTGTTGACCATCGACCCCTCTAAGTGACTGAATTGCCCCCTCATGACCAATCATGCATATTTCCTCTGATTCCATCTCAACACCCGTCTCGTTCTCTATTTCCCAGAAAGGATTGTCCGTGTGCATCACCCCCTCTTCTCGGGGTTGCCCAAATTGGACGCATATTCTGTCCCCCTGTCCGGTTTCATTTAGATCCCAGAAGGGATCAAGTGGGCCAAAGAGGGCCCCATTACTCAAGAAAATTGCATGTTCGTCGTGATTGCCCTCAACCTCTACTATTATCCTCAGTAAATGGGGTGCAACTGACTCATTCGGGGATGAAATAGTAACAGTAATTTCCTGCTTCTGGTTCTGAGTAACTCCTGAGAATTTACAATAGTCCTTCTCTCCAAGGCATTCGGAAGTCAACGTCCAATTTTCCGCAACACCCCCTTCTAATCTTAGTTGAATTGACCCTGAAACCGGCATCACGCCCACAGGTTCCAAAGTTAGGACGAGTTCTATATCCTCACCTTTGGGTACTATGATTTCTTCCGGCCAGCTTTCCTTACTAATTCCAGCGTCATAATCATCGAGCTCCTGCGATGGCATCGGCCCGGGGAATCCTAAAATGAGGATAATTGCAATAATAGATATCAAACCGTTTCTATAATTCTCATCCAATCTTGTGTATTCGTCAACCACTAGGGGTTGGGGGACACTATCAGGGTTGAATCTCTGCCATGCCCCCACTGCGGCTAGAAAAATCCAAGGTAGATATTCCGAGACTGCAAAAACAACTACCAGAATTAGCAGCATCACAATGAATATTGACGTTTGATTTCCCCCTTTCCTCATTTCCGAGGGACCAAGAATGGCATGCAGAATTCTATCTCCAGGGAATCCAGGAATTGGTAATAATAATCCCCAACCAACAATAGAGAGTCCAATTCCTGCAATTCCAAGGGGGTGCAGCCATTGGAGTTTAATTTCTAGGTCATCTCCAACTAAAATGTCCGAAGCTAAATGGGAAATGAAGCTTATTTCAAAGATCACAGGATCCTCTGTGAGTCCAGGTGGATCCAATGGGGTGATCACAACTCCAAGAATTGTAAATAAACTACCTATGATGAACAGAGTCAAAGGAGCGACAATCTCAATCCTCCCTAGAGTTTTGCGATTTGAAATGGGCACGAGGTCGACACTCCTTTGACCAAGGGTCCCAATGATTCCGAATGGCCATGCAGGTGTTGGTAGTGGGAAAATTATGGGGACGATATGACCTATTTCCGCCCCAGATCTACTAGCTACCATTTTCCTAAGATGACTTGCAAACAAAATTGATGCCATTATGGGGATTGTAAAGAAAAACAAAGACTGGCCAATTGATCCAAGTGGTATGGAATCATAACCCTCAACATATCGGGTTGACCAACTAGATCCTACGATGGTCATGAACGAGGCCATCACGGACCAAACAAACCAATGTTGCCAGCCCTTCATTATTACTTGGCCCGATGGGTATCTGGAGATCGAAAGTATGGGTGGATTGCTGGCCTCTAATGAGCCTATTAGGCTCAAATCCTCAATGTGGACATTCAACAAATTGAGTTGCTCGCTAACATCCTTCCCACCCAAACCTTCCACTTCCCAAGAAGCTGGAAGAGGCCCATCATTTCCCAACAAGAAGTATCTAGAGGCTATCACCTCGCAGAGTTCCTGAACTCCCCACGTTTCATTATCAATCAGGAGCGGCTCTACCTTCTCCAAGCGCTCACCTGTACTGTCCCGGGAGGATTCATGATTTGACCCCTCGCCTCAAGCGAAGAAAAACTTAGCTTACTTATTCTTGAAACGTTTTAGCCTGAAAGTCTCTTCTCTTTCCATTTCCTCTAGTCGAAGTTGGATGAAAGTTTGAGCCTCCTTCATTTCAGGAATTACCTTGAACTCAAGGGCATTCACTCTTCTTTTCGTAGCCTCAATTTCCTCCAAAAGCCGCTTTAGAGTGGCCTCCATCTCAGCTGCCTTGACCACCTTCTCCACCAAGAGTGAGTACGAGTCGGCAGCCTCGTCAATGTAGGGGGAGCCTCCTACAAGACCTAATCCTCGGTCCTCAGCTGAAATTGTCAGATTCTCACCATCAACCTTCGGGACAACTACCCCCATAATATTGCGCTTAGAGACAGTCACCTCAGGTCTCTTTGTTGCCGCTATTGCAGCACTCTTTACCGAGAGGCCACCTTCTATAGAAGATGCAAGGCTAATTGCCTGCAGGGCCTCTCTGTAGGTGCCAACCAACTCCTCCCTAGCTGCTATCATTTCCGATAGTAGAGTTCTGAACTCGTGAAAAAGGCCATCCCTCTTCATCTTCAATAGATTATATCCACTAGAAGTCTGCTTTATTCGTCTCTTCAGGTTAATCAACTCAGATCTCGTTGGCTTAATGTCAAGAGCCATCCAAATCCCTCAATAATCTCCATTAATCAGTTTTTTCCGTAGGGTGGTACTTATCGATCCATTTCTGATCAAGCCGAACCAGGTATTTTGTGTCAATGTTGGACAGAAGCTTCCAAGCTAAGTCCAGAGTTCCCTCGGAAATCGACCGATCCTCATCCCTGCCTTGTCTAAGGAATTGGTCCTCAAAAATATCAGAGAATTTCAGCAACTGCAAGTCTCTCTCATTCAATGCATCTTCACCCACAATGGCGACAAGACCGCGCAACTCTCGGCCTTGTGCATACGCCGCATATAGTTGGTCAGAAACTGATTTGTGGTCCTCTCTAGTTTTCTCAGGTCCAATTCCAGCATTCATGAGCCTTGATAGGGATGGGAGCACATTGATTGGCGGGTAAATTCCTTTTTGGTGAAGCTCCCTGGAAATTACAATCTGGCCCTCTGTGATGTAGCCGGAAAGATCTGGGATTGGGTGTGTAATGTCGTCCCCTGGCATGGTTAAGATTGGGAATTGGGTGATGGACCCCTTCTTCCCTTTTACGAGCCCTGCTCTTTCGTAAAGCATTGCCAAGTCAGTGTACATGTAACCGGGATACCCCCTCCTACCGGGGACCTCTTCTCGTGCAGCTCCAATTTGCCTTAGCGACTCACAATAATTCGTCATGTCAGTGTAAATTACCAGAACGTGGTAATCATGTTCGAAAGCAAGATATTCCGCCGCAGTGAGGGCAAGTCGGGGGGTAATTAGACGCTCAACAGCCGGGTCATCAGCAAGATTCACGAATAGAGCCGCATTTTCCAGAGCACCGGTTCTCTCGAGGTCGTGGACAAAGAAGTTGTACTCCTCTGCGGTAATTCCCATGGCACAGAAGACAACTACGAAATCATCATCGCTGCCAACCAGTTTTGCCTGCCTAGCAATTTGCAGAGCAATATCATTGTGGGGCAACCCACTCGCACTGAAAATCGGTAGCTTCTGACCACGCACCAGAGAGGTGCATGCATCAATTGCTGAAATGCCAGTCTGAATAAAGGATTTAGGACTCTGTCTTGAGTAGGGATTTATCGCAGCGCCAATAATGTCCGCCATGTCATCTGCTACAATTTCCGGCCCACCGTCTCGTGGTCTCCCAGCCCCATCAAGGATCCTACCTATCAGTCCCTTGCTAACTGGGAGCTTGAAGACGTCACCCATGAATTTCACTCCAGTTTGCCGATCGACAGATGCAGTCCCTTCGAAAACCTGAACGATGACTTGATCATCCGATGTATCTAGAACCTGCCCATTCTTCAATGAACCATCGCTGAGCCTCAATTGCACTATTTCCCCGTAAGAAACAGGCTCGGTTTTGTTAAGGAAAACCAGAGGCCCCTTGACGTCAGTAATTGTTCTATATTCCTTTGCACTACTCATATTATCACCTCAACTTTCCTCCATACTAGCAGAAATCTGCTTACTCATCTCAGCCACTAGCTCCCCAATTTTTTCATCATAGCCCTTCTCAAATCTGCCTCTCATCAAATCGGTCCTTGCGGGTACGTTGACTACGTCCTCGAGTTGAGCTCCTCCTGCGATGGCCTTCTTTGCTTCTTCCTGGAACGTCAGGATCGCCTTAGCCATATTGAACTGGAGCTTCAGGTCACTGTATGTGTCAACATCATGGAAAGCATTCTGCTGTAGGAAAAATTCCCTAATCATTCTAGCTACTTCGAGAGTTAGTTGCTGATCTATGGGGAGTGCATCAGAACCAACTAGTTGCACGATTTCTTGCAGTTCCGCCTCTACCTGGAGTAGGGTACTGATCTCGGTCCTCACCTCGGGGAAATTCTGAGCGATATTATCCCTGTACCATTGATCTAATGCCTGTGGATATAGGCTGTACGAGCTCAACCAGTTGATAGCCGGGAAGTGACGTTGCCTAGCCAGCCCCGCATCAAGGCCCCAGAATACTTTGACTATTCGCAGTGTACCCTGACTTACAGGTTCTGAGATGTCCCCGCCCGGCGGAGAAACCGCCCCAATTACTGACACTGATCCATCTTGCCCTGAGAGAGTCCTAACCCTACCGGCTCTCTCGTAGAATTCAGCAAGTCTGCTAGAAAGATATGCCGGATAACCCTCTTCACCGGGCATTTCCTCTAGTCTTGATGAGATCTCCCTCATCGCTTCCGCCCATCTGCTGGTCGAGTCTGCCATTAGGGCTACATTGTAACCCATGTCTCTGAAGTATTCAGCAATTGTAACTCCAGTGTAAACCGATGCTTCTCGAGCAGCCACAGGCATATTGGAGGTGTTTGCTATCATCACAGTTCTATTCATCAAGGGCTTGTTAGTGTTCGGATCGATTAGGTGGGGGAATTCGTCAAGCACCTCTGTCATCTCGTTACCCCTCTCACCGCATCCAATGTACACCACAATCTGTGCATCTGACCACTTGGCCAACTGCTGTTGGGTAACTGTCTTACCAGACCCAAAGGGGCCCGGAATTCCTGCCGTGCCACCCTTTGCAAGTGGGAAAAGGAAGTCCAGAATTCGCTGACCGGTCATCAATGGGACATCGGGAGCGTATTTCTGCTTAAATGGTCGAGGATGCCGAACTGGCCACTCTTGCATCATGGAGATTTCTGTACCATCTTCGAGGACGCAAACAGTTTGCGTGACATCAAAGCTGCCCGACTCTATACTCTTGACTACACCTCCAGATTTTGGTGGCACCATTACCCTGTGCTCTATCGTTTCTGTTTCTTGAACAATACCTATAACATGACCAGCTGCTATCTCGTCACCGGTCTTCACTGATGGATTGAACTCCCATTTCTTTTCAAGATCCAGTCCATCTGCATCGACACCTCTTGTGATGAACACCCCCATTGTTTCTTCCAGTTTTGGAAGAGGGCGCTGTATCCCGTCATAGATTTGGGTGAGTAGCCCCGGTCCCAGTTGAACCGATAGCGTCTGCCCAGTCCTTACAACTGGTTCCCCGGGCTTAATTCCAGACGTTTCTTCGTATACTTGGATGACCGACTGCTCTCCGTGCAATTCGATAACCTCGCCCATGAGGCCCTCCTCCCCCACTCGAACGACTTCATACATTCGGGGGGAGATTCCTACTGCTGTCACAACTGGTCCGGAAATCCGGTAGATCACTCCATTTTCTTTACTCATTTCATTTCACTTCCTTTTATTATCGAATCTATTTCCAAAGGTCGACCCCCAAGGCCGACTTGATGGACTCTCTGAGGGTATTATCCTCTTCAGTCCCGACACCCAGTACTGTGGGTGTCACACTCTCTGAAAGACGAAAACGCAGTCTTTCCGGGAGTTTCATCAGATCTATGTTGTCAACCACGACAACACCTATTTCTGATTGTTTGAGGAGAGAATTTAGCGTCTCTGCCATCTCTTCCTCGTCTGAGGGATTATACAAGTTCTTGACCCCTGCAAGTTGGAAACCGAGTGTGAATTCCAGAGCGCCAACAACTGCTATTTCCAACTAATCACCTCAGTACTCCATGTGCGCCTCTAATATCTCATTCGTGAGGCCAACCGCCTTTCCGCGCACTAAAAGACGTAGGTTGCGTATCTCTAGCGCTTTGCGCTCGATATAGTAGATTATTGGGAATGGGGAAATAGGGCTTAGGTGTGAGAATCTCTTCAGAATCGCATGCCTCCTGTGAGAAAGAAGCTCAGCATATGGGTCTAGGCTGTTAATTCTAGCTGATTCAGCCATAGCCTCTTCGAATCCAGAAGAATCGAATCCACCACCTCTTGAGAGGGAATCAAACAACTCTTCATCAGTCAAGGATTGTGTTGCTTGCCTCATCGTATGGGGGTCTATTTTCCCCCCTGGAATCACTATGGATGCCCGCTTCCCCTGCGACATCTCCATCCTGATCCCCCTGAGCTGATTAATGACATTCCTGTGGTCGATTTCCATCTTAATGTATCTAAGCAATCTTGGCCCTGCATCTTTTCCTTTTGCAGCTTTCAGTGCGTCGGAGAAGTACTGCATGTCCAGTGCATTTTCCATGCCTTCTAGCGTCGCATCGCTTTCGAGCTTAGCCAGAATTTTCCCCCATCTAGTTCCAGACAGGGCCTCAACAGCTTCCTGCAGTCCTTCTGTGGATCTAACTATGTTAAGCCAAGGTGCGTTTCTGGGATTTTCAGAAGGTAGGATTTGAGACTCAATTATTTCGTCAGAGGCCCCCCCATTCACAGCTCTTAGTACAGTCTTCGCCTTTTCATAGTCAAACCTCTCCACGTATATGGCAACAAGAGATTTCAATTGTCCTTGGCAGAATCTCATGACGCTAGCAAGATCATTGTCCATGTTGTGGAAAAGAGCCGCCTCCACAGCATCAGCTCCCGACATCTTAGACGCATAAAGGTCCATCTCTGATCTGTAGCCAAGTTCTCCAATGCTAACTCCGATTGAGTCAGGGCCTTGTTGAACAAGTTGCCTCATTCTGGTCGAATCAATAAGTGAGGCTTTCCTAGCCTTCGCCCGCGCCGAGGCGTTATACAGATTCGAACGACCACTTGCTAATCGAGCCATGACTATTCCACACCTCATTCTCCAAATAGGATTCTATTCACTTCACCAAGACTCTGCTTCCAAGATTCCTCTAAGCGATAGTCAAACCGGTAGTCAAGAACAGTCGAACCGTCTTTGGATTCCAAAACAAAACCGCCAAGGCCATCTATGTCATCACCCATAGTGAAACCACTCTTTGAGAGTGCTGATCTGTCCGTAGAAACCGGACGAAGAACCATTCCAGTTTTCGATCCGCCAGCTTCTTTCAGAAGCGACGCGAGGATTTCTTTCCTGCCCTTGAGTTTCGGCGAAGAAACCTCATTCTTCACAGATTCCCAAGTTAGGTCTAATTCCTCTCTCATTGCAATGAGGGCCCTTTTTTGATTCGCTTGTCGAGCTGATGCAACTACTTCTACCGAAAGTTGCCCACTATCCCTGGAAGCTTTTTGGTCGGCGTTGGCAGTCGCTTCAGAAGCCTCCTGTCGAGCCTCTTCCTCAATTCTTGAAGCCTCTTCTTCTGCAGTTTCAACAATCACTCTGGCTTCCGCTCTGGCTTGGCTAGCTATTTCTTCCGCTAGGGCTTCTAATGTCACGTCCACACCTCTTTCCTATCCTGATCCCGGTCCCGCAACCTGCTCACAGCAGGAACAACGCTAGGAATCCGAACAGCACGATTGTTTCTGGCAGAGCTGTGAAAATCAACCCAGTTACGAACTTGCTCGAGTCCTCGGCGATCATTCCAACCGCAGCGGCCCCAATCGGTCCCTGACTTAACCCAGTTCCGACTCCGCAAAGCCCCAACGCGATTCCCGCGCCCAGCTTAGCCGCATCGAAATTTGCGCCAGAGGCGTCTTCCGATTGCGTTTCATTCTGTGCCTGTACGCTAGACGCAACTAGTGCGATTGCAAACAGGACCACCATTGTGCTCAGTCCTTGTACTACATTTCTCTTGTTCATCATTCTTTCCTCCTTATTTTTTCTTTTCAAGCCTTTGCTTGGAATCTGATCAATCCGCCTCCACAAATCTGGAACGCAGCCCGAAAGGCTTGAAGGCCTCACCGCTAGAGTCGTAATACTGTCTCATCCACTCAACAAAGTGTAGTCTGGCTGCATGAATATTGGGGCTGAAAACACCTAGACCCCATGCAAATATTTGAACTGCCAGCCATCCAATCACAAGTATTAGTGCCATGATCGGTTCCTCCAAACTAATCTTATCGAAAAGCATTAAATTCCCAGTTTCAGCAATTTTCACTCCAACCACCCCTACAGCAAATAGCCGAACGTAGGAGATCACAGTCGGCATCATGCCGACTGCTTCAATGGGGGCAAGTCCAATATTAATTGGGAATGGCACCCCATGATATCTGTACAAGGTCCACATGAGCATCATCGTGGCCGCGATTGAGATTCCAGCACCAGGTAAAACCCATTCATCCTCCCCGCCAATAAACCCGTAGGCGAATATGAAACCTCCAAACAGGAGGATCATCCAAGTTCCTTTCTCGAAGAATGCACAAACAAAACCGAATCCACCGTGTCCGTTTCCATATAGCAGAATGTCACGGAAACCGATCGCAAGTCCAAGAAAAACATGCATAACTCCCAGATAAATCGTCAGAAGTATTAGGTGTTCCAGATTCCCGCCATCAGCTGTCATCACAACACGGTGGAAGGGAAACGCCAACTCAATTCCGAGAGGTAAATGCGCAGTCCAGATGTGCCCATGATCCATCTCCCATGGATAAAGTAAGGCTAGGGCTTCAGCGGGATTATGTCCATGATGTGGAAAGATCTCCCATCCTGCGAACTCTGCATATAAATATCCGAAAACAACAGTTCCAAGTCCAATATAAATCAAGAATTTTCCACCCATCCTGAGCATGTCATTTGTACTAGATCTACTGAGAAGCAGGGAACCAAGTCCCATGGTTATGAGCCCGTATGCCATATCCCCTAGCATGATCCCAAAGAAAATCGGATAGGTGACGAACATGAAGATGGTCGGATCAACCCTGCCATAGGCGGGCCTGCCAACCGCATCTGTAAGTAGTTCCATGGGCTTGCTAGAATTCCTTTCTTGAAACGCTATTGGAGGCATTTTCTGGTGATGGTGATGATCCGAATGACCATGACCGCCCCCTCCAGCTTCAATCTGGAAAGGTAAGATCTCAACAAAAAGGCAAATTGAACCCAGCTCATTCATAACCTCCTCGGCTCTTTCCATTACAAGCCATCCATCTATCACAAATGCATGCTCCGAGACGGCGATTCTGACAGGTGCAGTCAACACGTCATGATCCCTCTCAAGAATCTCTAACCCGCAAACCAGCATCTCTCCATTTTCATCCTTCCAATTTTCTAGTTCAACTTCCAGTCTATGCTTTTCCGACTCCAAAGTATTGCGCGCCTCTCTCACTTCTTCTAGCCTCTCAGATGCAGAACCATCGCCATCTGGGATCTGTACCGGCTCGAATCCCGCATCTTCCAATGAAGAAGTAACCGCCACAGAGTCCTCTTTTCGAACAAAAATAGCTACTACACGCTTCTTGCCAAGCTTTGCCTG
>Ga0208639_1002026_pt1 | contig 12319 bp, 12 predicted proteins | sample ETNtaG_33_FD_185772 | JGI IMG/M metagenome (GOLD analysis project Ga0208639, IMG submission 185772) | Marine microbial and viral communities from oxygen minimum zone, Eastern Pacific Ocean - ETNP201310SV76 (SPAdes) (version 2) | ecosystem: Environmental > Aquatic > Marine > Oceanic ...
AAAGAAGGCGATCTACTCGCAAAAGTCCACAATATTGACAGAACTGCAACAACACCAGAGAATTATTATGCAAAAAGAGGCGGTATGGTAATTATCAAACATTACCCGTCAATTATCAATATAGGTGATAACCTTGTCGTTATTGCTAAAATTGAATAGTATATTGGGATTTACTTGGCTATATCAGATTGACGAATCAAGCCTTCAGGAACTATCTCTGTATCTTTAATTGTGTTAAGGACAACATGACTAATGTGACGTCTTAGACCCATATCTGCCTCAGAAATTTTACTTAAAAAAGTCTGGTAGTCCAAAACATCTTTGACAAGAATTTTTAATATATAATCCGAGCTTCCACCTACAGACCAACACGAAAGGACCTCATCAAAATCCACGATGGCATTTTCAAAGCGCGCAAATTCACCCTCTTTGTGGCTCTCCAATTCAACTTCAGTTATGACGAGATGGAAGTTTTTAAGAAACTTAGAAGAAAGTTTGGCGCCATAACTTTCAATTATTCCAACATCTTCTAGCCTTTGCAATCTATCCCAGGAAGGAGTAAGCGACAAATTTAACTTTTCAGCTAAGGATGTTTTGGTTATCCTGCCCTCTTTTTGAAGGATAGCAAGAATCTGAATATCTCTTTCATCTAATCTATGCATAAAAAGTATTATTACAGAAAATTAATGATAAATAACTAGATTATTCAGAAAAAAATAATAGTTTAGAGCGTAATTTATTAAAAAAATACTTTTTTATTCTTTTTCTAATATAAAGGATATTTCGTCAAATGTTGCTTGATTAGAGGTAAAAACTGGCTTACCAATCTCTTTTTCAATAACAGCGATAACTTCTGTAGACCTCATTGCTGTGCATGAAATAAAAAGTGCATCAGCCTCATCATGAATAGCCTCTTTTGCTGCAGAAATGATTTCATCTGAGGGTAGCATGGCTACATCTCTGTCATCACTCAAGTCCATATACATTGATGACACCATTTCAACTCCATTTCTTTGTAAATAGCCTCTTAGTAGCGAAGAGACTTCTTCACTATATGGAGTTAGAACACTTATCTTTTTAAAACCTCTTTGCTTAGCATTTCCAACTACCGCTTTAGAAGTAGTTAATACCTTTGCACTTGGTTTACTTTTCTTAATCGCAACTTCTATTGCTTCATCGCCAACAATAGAGGAGGAGGATGTGCAATTAAAAACTACCAAGTCTAAATCATAATTTGGGAGTATTTCAGCTGAAACTTCCATCAATTCACCCTCAATTGCAGCTAAAGATTCTGGCGTCATAGGGTTTGCAAAGTGGATACGATTAAAATAAAAATCATAGTTTGGTTTTTGCTCAGTATACATTCTTACAAAGTCACGCTCAAAAGTGAAGTCTGTATTCAAAACGATTAAACCTACTGCTGGCCTACCAGTTCTTCTTGTTAAAGACTTTGAGATATGATATTTTTTTGATTCAATCGTCATAATTAACTTCAAGTTAGTGCTTGATAGTTGTAGAAAACAGATGCATCACTACAACTCCTGAAATAATTAAAGCCATACCAATAAGTGATGCGAGGTCAGGTATCTCCTTATAAATAACTGCACCAATTATAGCCACCAATACAATCCCAAGACCTGACCAAACTGCATACACAACACCCAAAGGCAAATCCCTCAATGCAAGTGTCATTAACCAAAAAGAAATCACATAGAAAAATACAAGGAAGGTCGTTGGTACAATTTTTGTAAACTCTTCTGTAGCCTTAAGAAGACTTGTTCCAGCTACTTCAGCAGCAATTGCCAGCGCTAAATAAAAATAGGTCATAATGATTAAATTGTCAAAAATGGACAGTATAACCCTAAGGAATAATCTTTAGAAAACATATTTTATGAGTAAATAATAATTCATATTTTTTTTTATTTGATTGAAGTTGGCCTATAAGCCGGGTTCTGTTGACAGAAGTCATGATAGTCATTCATCTATAGTGCATGTTACCAAGCACCTTTAGCACTCTACCCGAAGACAGCGCGAGCAACGCCAATGCCTTCCTATTTGAGCTTGCTCCAAGTGGGGTTTGCCTTGCCGAACTTATCACTAAGATCGCGGTGCGCTCTTACCACACCATTTCACCCTTACCTATCAAAATAGGCGGTATATTTTCTGCTGCACTTTCCATCGCATCACTACGCCTAGCCGTTAGCTAGCACTTTGCTCTATGGAGCCCGGACTTTCCTCCCAATGCAAATGCATTCAGCGACTATCCGGCCAACTTCAAGACAAAATTATACGCTAGGAAGAAAGGATTTAAATCAACTACAAATATTTATTAATTAACTTGAATATGCTATCGGCATACTGCCTAAAACTTGATGGATATTATTACCGTCACTATCAACAGCCACTGTAACCGGCATATCTTTAACCTCTAACTCGTAAATTGCCTCCATTCCCATTTCCTCAAAGGCGACAATCTTTGCTTTTTTGATTGATTTAGAAATTAAATAGGCCGCTCCACCAACTGCTATTAGGTAACTTTTTTTATGTTTTTTAATACTATGAATAGCATCCTCGCCACGCTCTGCCTTACCAATCATGCCTAAAATTCCAGTATTCTCAAGCATCATGTCAGTAAATTTGTCCATTCTATTAGCAGTAGTTGGGCCTGCAGGGCCTATAACTTCATCGCCCACAGGATCAACAGGCCCTACGTAATAGATGAACTTGTTCTCAAAGTTAACATCTTTAGGCAATCCTTCGCCACTATCAATCATCATCTTAAGGCGTTTATGGGCTGCATCCCTTCCAGTTATAATCGTCCCAGAAAGTAACAAGGTATCTCCAATATTCCATTCTTGTATGTCTTTTTGTGAAAGGATATTTAAGTCCACTTTAGTATATTTTGAAATATCCATCTCCAGTTCGGGGTAAATACTCATGTCAACCTCTGGTAATTCAACTACACCAGAACCATCAAGAGTAAAGTGAACATGCCTTGTTGCTGCACAGTTCGGTATCATTGCAACTGGTAGAGATGCTGCATGTGTTGGATAGTCTTTAATTTTGACATCAAGAACTGTCGTCAATCCGCCTAAACCCTGAGCGCCAATACCAAGCGCATTAATTTTGTCAAACAATTCAATCCTGAGAGTTTCAACATCAGTCTGGTTAGTTTTTTCTCTTATTTGATTAATGTTGATTGGCTCCATTAAAACTGTTTTTGCCATGTGCATTGCTTTTTCTGCTGTGCCACCTACACCAATACCAATTATTCCTGGTGGGCACCAGCCAGCGCCCATTGTTGGAACCATCTTTAACACCCAATCAGTCAAACTGTCATCAGGATTTAATACAGTAAATTTTGCCTTGTTTTCTGAACCACAACCTTTTGCAGCAACAATAATGTCCACATTAGAGCCTTGCACTATGTTGGTATGAACAACAGCTGGAGTATTGTTAGTGGTGTTTTTCCTAGTAAATATAGGATCACTTACAATAGAAGCTCTTAAAGGGTTATCGCTATAGTTATAGGCTTTTTTGACTCCCTCATTTACCATTTCTTCAATAGAGAGTCTAGATTCCCATTGAACATCCATACCAATTTTAAGAAACACATTTACTATTCCAGTATCTTGACAAAGCGGTCTTTTCCCTAGGGCGCACAACTTGGAGTTAATCAGAATTTGTGCTATAGCATTTTTAGCGCCCTTATTGGTTTCTTTTTCATATGCTACAACTAGTGCCTCTATAAAGTCCGGCGTGTGGTAATATGAAATATATTGAAGTGCAGAGAATATACTCTCAATAAAGTGTTCCTGTTTTATTTTCATATTTATTTAGATATTGGTATTGTCTATTGAAACCAAGCAGGTTATATTATATCTTCTATTCATTCTAAAACATAGTTAGGAAACTCTAATGTTAAATTTTTTCAAGGGACAAAATCTTTCAATTGACTTGGGAACAGCCAACACCCTCATTTTTATGAACGGCAGTGTGGTTTTAAGCGAGCCCTCTGTAGTAGCACTAAGACACGAAAAAGGGGCGGCCGAATCAAGCGTAATAGCAGTAGGTCAACAAGCTAAAAATATGCTCGGTAGAACACCTGGCAGCATTGAAGCGATTAGGCCCATGAAAGATGGCGTTATAGCAGATTTTAAGGTTACTGAAAAGATGCTCCAATACTTTATTAAAAAAGTGCTCAAGTCTGGCTTTTTCTCGCCAAGCCCTAAGGTCCTAATCTGTGTACCTTGTGGCGCCACTCAAGTTGAGAGGCGCGCCATTAAAGAGAGCGCTATAGGGGCTGGAGCAAGAGATGTGTATCTTATCGAGGAACCAATGGCAGCAGCTCTTGGAGCTGGCTTGGAGGTTGAAAAAGCTTCTGGAACAATGGTATTGGATATTGGCGGTGGCACAACAGAGATTGCAATCTTGTCATTGAATGGTATCGTTTATTCTGACTCACTGAGAGTAGGTGGAGATCTTTTTGACTCTACTATCGTTAGTTATGTACGAAGAGTTCATGGGATAATTATTGGTGATGCTACGGCTGAACAAATAAAAGAAGAAGTTGGATGCGCTTTCGAATCAAAGATAGTTAAAAAAATTGAATTCAGAGGTCGTGATGTAGCCAAAGGCTTGCCAGTTAGTTTCGAAATAAGTAATACAGAGATTCTTGACGCCTTAAATGAACCCCTTTCGATGATTGTTAATTGTTTGAGAACAGCGCTAGAACAAACTCCACCTGAACTATCTTCGGATATTGCACAAAATGGACTAGTTCTAACTGGTGGTGGCGCCCTCCTAGAAGGAATAGATAAGCGCATAAATAATGAAACTAATCTTCCAGTAAGTATTGCTGAAGATCCATTGACTTGTGTCGCACGAGGTGGCGGCTTAGCTCTAGAGATGATTAGCCAACATAATATGGGATTTCTTGCCTCAGAGTAAATTTAATTAAGTCGAGCTATCAATAATGCGACTTTTAAAATTACTTCTACCCCTTTTTGTTGCAATATCGCTTATTTTATTAGATGCCAGGTTTACCTATCTAAAAAACTTTAGAAGTTCCCTATCAACTTTACTTGCCCCCATCTACTTTGTTGTTGATTTGCCGAGCCATGTCATTGACTGGGTAAATCACAAAGGATCTGAAAAAGCTATACTTATCAGTGAAAATGAGCAATTAAAAAATGAAATGATTGAATTGAAGGTCAAACTTCAAACATACAATAATCTGGTACTAGAAAAACAAAAAATCAATCTACTACTAAATTCAAGTTACACTCTTCCGAACTATAAAGCAAAACTAGCGCAAATTAAATCAATATCCCAAACTCGACTAAAAAAACAAATAGTGATCAATAAAGGTAGTAGTGATGGTATTAGGAAATTACAAGTAGCACTTAGTTCTGATGGAGTTGTAGGGCAAGTAGTACAAACTAATCCTTTTTACTCCACCGTTCGTCTTGTAAATGACCCAACACTCCATATCCCCGTGAAAAGCCTTAAAAATGGCTCCAGAGGGGTTACAAAAGGTGTTGCTGCAACAAAGGGAGGAATGATAATTGAATTCCTTCCAATTAATGCTAATATCAGCATAGGGGATATCTTTGTCACAAGCGGAATTGGATCAATATATCCTTCTGGATATCCTGTCGGCAAGGTTATTGAATTTGAAAAATACCCCAATACCGAGTTTCTATCTATAAAACTTGAACCTATTGCAGATATGAGTCAAGTGGAATATATACTAATTATTTCAGAAGAGTAAATGACAGAAAAAAACGACAACTTTTTATTACTAAAGATTTCCTTAATTGCCTTAATTGTTAATTCAATATCTTTTCCACAATTTATAGAAATTATCTCGCCATTCTGGATTTTTATTTTCTATACCTACTGGCTTATATATTCGGAAAGTAAAGCGGCCTACATAATTGCTTTACTACTAGGTCTAATATTAGATATATCACAAGGGGATATCTTGGGACAGAATGCAGTTGCCCTAATATTAAGTAGCGCTGTGATTCTAAGAGTAAAGAAATCATTCTATGTTTCAAACATAACAACACAACAAATCTATGTTTTTATAGCTTCTATTGTTTATTTGGCAGCACTATTGATAGCTCAAATGACTATGTTGGGTACAAATATTGATTGGCTTATATTGTTTGCTCCAATTACCACTTCCATTATTTGGCCGTTTGTTCGTTTTCTTCTAGCAAAACTTAAACACTAAACACCCAAATGGAAAAGATTTCCAATATAAAAAAAGAAAAGAGAGTCTTTAAAAATCGTGTCATTCTGGCATCTGCATTCATGCTTGTAATGTTTTTTCTAATGATTTCAAGAATGTATAACCTCCAAATCACGCATCACGAACATTTCACTGAAGAGGCGCTAGGCAATCAAATGCAAATCCTTCCAGTGACCCCAGTCAGAGGAGATATTTTGGATCGAAACGGCAAGATTTTAGCTACCAACAAACTTTCCTATAGATTAACAATTACTCCTGAAAAAGTTAAAAACCTTAATGACATCTTTATTGAACTACAATTGTTAGAACTTATCAATGATGATGATATTGAGCAATTCAACAAGAACATGGTGCGCTATAAAAAGTTCCAGAACATTCCAATAAAATTTAACTTGTCTGAAGAGAATGTTGCAATTGTTCTTGCTGGTGAGCAACTTCCTGGTGTCGATATAGAGCCATATTTTCATCGAGTTTATCCTTACGGAAAATCAAGTTCACACCTGATAGGATATGTTTCATCGATGAGTCAAAGTGACAAAGATAGTTACGATAAAGTAAACTATGCCGGCACTAATTTTGTAGGCAAATCAGGTATTGAGAAATACTACGAAAATCTTTTACATGGCCAGTCAGGTACAAAGCAAATTGAAAGAAACGTTGCCGGAAGGGTGGTTGACTCTCAAATCATTAAAGCTGCAATTCCAGGTCAAGATGTCTATATAAATATCGATCTCGATTTGCAATTAGCAGCAGAATCGTTACTGCACAATAAGCGCGGGGCTTTGGCACTCATTAATGTCAAAGATGGAGCGGTTATTGCCCTTGTTAGTACTCCAACTTTTGATCCTAACTGGTTTGTCGATGGTATTTCAGTTGAACAATATCAACAACTTAAAGAGAACCAGGATATACCTCTTTTTGATAGAAGCATAAAGGGTCTTTATCCTCCAGGATCTACAATCAAACCAATGATAGCCCTAGCTGGGTTAGAACTTAACAAAATATCAATTAACGATAGTGTATTTTGCCCAGGTTATTATAAACTTACAGATTATTCAAGAAAATTTAATGACTGGAAAAGATATGGTCATGGCCATGTAGAAGTAGTAGAAGCGATTGCGCAATCTTGCGATGTGTTTTTTTATGACTTAGCCTATAAATTAGGTATTGATGACATCCATCATAGCCTTAGTTATTTCAAGTTTGGCAAGAAAACTGGAATTGACTTGCCTGGTGAGTTGGCCGGTATATTACCATCCAGAGAATGGAAAAAAATTAACAAGGAAGAGCCATGGTACCGTGGTGAAACCTTAATTACAGGTATAGGTCAAGGTTTTATGACTGCAAGTCCGCTTCAACTTGCTGTTACAACAGCAGCTATTGCTAACAAAGGTAAATTACTAAAGCCACAGGTCTTGAAGTACACACAAACAAAAAATGGCGTTACCTATGAACACGATAAAAAGCCTACAAGCCAAATACCGATTAAGGATATTAATAATTGGGAGTTAATCATCGAAGGCATGAAACAGACCATCTATGGAAAACTAGGCACAGGACGAAGACTAAACATTGATTTAGACTATACACTTGCAGGAAAAACCGGTACAGCGCAAGTTTTTGGACTCGACCCTGAGGAAGAGTATATCGCTGAAAACTATGAAGAAAAATTGAGAGACCACGCCCTATTCACAGCTTTTGCTCCCATTGATAATCCCCAAGTTGCTGTGGCCATAATAGTTGAAAATGCTGGCAGTGGAAGCTCTAAGGCGGCACCAATAGCTAAATCGCTGCTGGACTTATATTTTAGTAAAAATCCACCTATACTCAACCAAGTAAATGATTAAGACTTAGTCGATAGAACCCAGTTTTATATAAAAGTTCTTTCTAAACTCTCCAAACATATTATTTTTGATAGCCTCCCTTATTGACCTCATCAACTCTAGATAGTAATGCAGATTGTGTAGAGTATTTAAGTGTGAACCAAGAATTTCATTAGTTTTTTGAAGATGATGAAGATAAGCCCTTGAATAGTTAAGGCAAGTTGAACAAGTGCAATCTTGGTCCAGAGGTCTGGTGTCTTTTTTGTATTTTGCGTTACGAATTTTAATCACGCCAATCGAGGTGAACAAATATCCATTTCTTGCATTCCTAGTAGGCATAACACAATCAAACATATCTATCCCGAGAGAGACACCTTCGACCAGATCTGATGGCGTACCGACCCCCATAAGATAGCGAGGTTTATTGGTTGGCATTTTTTCTGGTAGATAATTCAAAATCCGTGCCATTTCATCTTTAGGTTCACCTACAGATAAACCGCCAATAGCATAACCATCGAAATTCATCTCCACTAAAGATTCAATTGACTGTAGGCGAAGATCTTCGTGCATACCGCCCTGAACAATGCCAAAGAGGTCATTATTATTATTAAGTCGATGGTGTTCATTTAGAGATCTTTTTGCCCACCTAAGAGACAACTGCATTGATTGATCAACGATACTTTTTTCACTAGGGTAAGGCGTACATTCATCAAAAATCATTACAATATCTGATCCAAGTTTTTGTTGGATTTGCATTGACTCCTCTGGGCCCATAAATATCTTTGAGCCATCCTTTGGTGAACGAAAGAAAACACCCTTTTCTGTAATCTTTCTGACATCTCCTAAACTAAAGACCTGAAAACCCCCAGAGTCGGTTAATATCGGACCTTGCCAATTTATAAAGTTATGTAAATCGCCGTGAGCCTCTATAATTTCAGTGCTAGGTGTTATGGATAAATGAAATGTATTGCCAAGGATGATTTCTGCGCCTAGATTTTTTACCTCGTCAGGAGCCATTGCTTTTATCGCTCCGTAAGTACCAACAGGCATAAAGGTAGGCGTACTTATTTTGCCTCGACTAAGAGTGATTTTTCCAAGACGAGCTTTGCCCTCTGTATTAATTATTTCGTATTTCATAAAAAATTAATTAATTATTATTCTTAGATCTCTTCTAAAAAAGCTTTGTTTATTTGATCTAAATTAAATCCTCTTGAACGCAAAAAACGTTTCTGCTTTGCTTTCTCTTTGTAATCTTGTGGAATATTCATACCGAACTTTTTTCTTCTAACTTCTCTTGCTAGTTCAAACCAATCGTAAATAGATAAATCGAAATCTTTAAGCCCTCTTTCCTTAAGTTCAACAGCAATTAATATGGGGCCTTTACCCTGACCATAACGCATATGAATGAATGACTCTGAAAAGCGTTCGTCACTTTGATATTTTTGCTCAATCAAAAGAGATATTGAATCTACAATATCTTTATTACTAAATTCTTTTTGTTGGAGTTTTCTTGTTAATTCTAGTTGCGAATGTTCGCGCCTAATAAGCATATTAAGCGCAGCCTGATAACATTTATGTTGTTGAGTCTGAATCGTCATCGCTACTCATTAATTTTTCACGAATTTTTTCTTCAATTTTTTGACAAATTTCAGAATTGTCTTTTAAATAATCTCTGGAATTATCCTTGCCTTGACCTATTCTTTCTCCGTCAACACTGTACCAGGCACCGGCCTTTTCAACCAAGCCAAGTTCCACGCCAAGATCAATCACTTCGCTCTCTCTTGAGATTCCTTGGTTGTATAGTATCTGAAATTCAGCCTTTTTAAAAGGCGGGGCAACTTTATTTTTTAGAACCTTTACTCGAGTCTCGTTACCTAATACTTCATCGCCCTTTTTAATAGCCCCAATTCTACGAATATCTAAGCGAACTGATGCATAAAACTTCAGAGCGTTTCCTCCAGTGGTTGTTTCAGGGTTGCCAAACATAACACCAATCTTCATGCGAAGTTGATTAATAAAGATTACCATGGTGTTGGTTTTTTTAATATTTGAAGTTAGTTTTCTTAAAGCCTGGGACATCAGTCTCGCCTGTAAACCCATATGGGAAGAACCCATTTCTCCTTCAATCTCAGCCTTTGGTGTTAGCGCTGCGACAGAGTCTATTACGACAATGTCGACTCCACCAGAACGTACCAACATATCAGTAATTTCTAATGCCTGCTCTCCAGTATCAGGCTGTGATATCAGTAAATCATCCGTGTCTACTCCTAAACGCTTTGCGTAGGAAGGGTCGAGTGCATGCTCTGCATCAATAAAAGCTGCAGTTCCTTCGAGTTTTTGCATTTCAGCAATCACATGAAGCGCTAAGGTTGTTTTACCAGAAGATTCTGGGCCATAAATCTCGACAACTCTCCCTCTTGGCAGACCTCCTATACCCAAGGCTATATCAAGACTGAGGCTTCCTGTAGATACGGCTTCAATGTCTGTTCTAGATTCTTCTTCACCTAAAAACATTACCGAGCCTTTGCCAAATTGCTTTTCGATTTGACTAAGCGCTACTTTTAGTGCTTGTTTTTTCTGTTCATCCACGCCCCTCTCCCGAGTAAAATGTTTGATAATTTAATGCAATTATTATAATGACTTTCTCACATCAAGATTCACAATGTATGGCCCTTGCAATGAAACTTTCAATGAAGGGACGGTCAACTGTTGGAGCAAATCCAATGGTTGGTTGTGTGATTACAATTGACGGCAAAGTTATTGCTCAGGATTACCATCGAGAGTATGGAAAAGCCCACGCTGAAGTTAACGCGCTAGATCAAATTAAGCACCAAGCAAAAGATGCAATAATGTATGTGACTCTAGAGCCATGTTCACACCATGGCAAAACCCCTCCTTGTACAAAATCAATCATCAAATCTGGTGTAAAAAAAGTTATTTTGGCAATGCTTGACCCTAACCCTTTGAATTGTGGAAAAGGAGTTAAATTACTCCAAGATGCGGGCATTGAAGTTGATGTCGGACTATTAGAGAATGAAGTTAGAGATCTCAACAGGGGATTCGTTAAAAGAATGTTAACCGGCTTGCCATTCGTTACATCAAAAATTGCGATGAGTCTTGATGGTAAAACCGCAATGAGTAGCGGTGAAAGTAAATGGATTACCTCTGAACAATCAAGAAACGATGTTCAAAAATTACGTCACAATAATCAGGCAATTATGACAGGCTCAGGCACCGTCATCAAAGACAATCCAAACTTAACGGTTAGGCTTAATGACTCTGAAATAAGCCCCCTAAGAGTTGTTATAGATAGTGGTGACAAAATAACAAATCAAAAACTTAATATATTTTCTTCTGAAGCTTCAACTCTTGTTCTTAATAGCAATAATTCAAGCGTATTATCGAATGGCAAAATAGATCTCAAGGCTACTTTAATTAAACTTGGAGAGATGGGGATTAATAACCTGTTAGTTGAGGCTGGAAGTGGATTGAATGGTGCTATGATAGAGATGGGGCTCATTGATGAGTATATTATCTACACTGCGCCAATAATTTTGGGAAGTGATGCGCAATCAATGGTTCAAATTCCACTAACTAAAATGGCTGAAAAAATTAATCTTGATATTATTGAAATTAGAATTATCGGTGAAGATATAAAAATCAAAGCTATACCTAAATGAGTACATTATCAAACAAACGAATTTTACTTGGAGTCAGTGGTTCAATTGCCGCTTACAAGTCTCCTGATATTGTTAGACGGCTGCAAGATTTGGGTGCTGAAGTGAGAGTAATTGTTACTCAAGGTGGTGCAGAGTTTGTTAGCGAAAGATCTCTTCAGACTGTTTCAAAAAATAAAGTTCATTCCAACCTCTGGGATTCTGAAGCTGAACTTGCGATGGGCCATATTGAACTTGCAAAATGGGCTGATGTAGTATTAATTGCTCCAGCTTCGGCTAATACAATAGCTAAACTATGTCATGGTAAGGCTGATGATTTACTTTCAACAGTTATTCTTGCAACTAGTGCATTTGTTATGATTGCTCCCGCTATGAATCAACAAATGTATGGTTCAATAGCAATGAGAGACAATTTAGATTTACTAATAAAGCGCAATGTAAAGATTATTAAGCCCGACCATGGTGATCAAGCTTGTGGAGATGTAGGCGAAGGAAGACTTGCTGATTCTAACTCGATTGCGCAACAAGTAGCAGAAATTTTTGAAAACACAAATCTTGGT
>Ga0208639_1002028_pt1 | contig 12316 bp, 12 predicted proteins | sample ETNtaG_33_FD_185772 | JGI IMG/M metagenome (GOLD analysis project Ga0208639, IMG submission 185772) | Marine microbial and viral communities from oxygen minimum zone, Eastern Pacific Ocean - ETNP201310SV76 (SPAdes) (version 2) | ecosystem: Environmental > Aquatic > Marine > Oceanic ...
TCCCTTTTCAGTAGATCTAGGAACTGAGCATGACGTATGGATTTCCTCTTCCGTAAGCCAGTTGACTGAAATTGCTCGTTGGAGAATACCTCAAGCCACTATTGGAAGTTATCCAAGCACAACTTGGACACTTTCTGTAAATTATGAAGTTGAAAATGCGGCTGGAGTTCAAGCTAATGTCTCAGCCGAAGTCAAGATTGGTGGGAAATCATGGACAGGATACTCAAATACCAATCCATCATACACACCAGGGGAAGGTAGTGTTGATATAAATGTGGAAATTGATGAAGATGGTCAAATCCTATCCAGTGGAGAGTTGATTGTTGTAATTCTAAGTGTACAAACCTTGATTCTCAATTCTCCCGGTGATGATGCTGGAGTTCGCTTTGTATGGGGAACCAATGATCACCCCTCTAGTTTAGAGGCCACAATCCCCTTGGTGAAAATGGATTGGCAACCAGCACAAGTTGATGGACGCTCAGTACTAATTCCAGTCATTCTTCGCTCTGGGCAAGGTTCTGCAATTTGGGATAAATCAGTTCCAGAATTCAAAGTTGATGGAGTTGTAGTCGAAAACATTGTTGCAACTGTTCACGATGATGGTGCTCAAATTTATCTAAACTGGATGGCGCCAGATACTGCAGAAGATGGAGTGTATGAAGTAAATCTCTCTCTAACTGTTTCAGATGACCAAATCCAGCCATTCAGAGGCGGATTTTCCTACGCATTTGTGTTTGGCACAGGAAGTGGTACCAATCTAGGAATATTCCCCAATAATGAACCACTAAGAAGCGGTGGGAGCCAGTTAGGAATCAATATTGATGCTAAAGTCGAATCCGGCGATAGAATACGAAGGACAACACAGATCAACTTGGAAGGGCCAATGGCTACCTGGATGAGGTGGGGGCTTGACAATATCGGCAACGATTCACTTGACTCACTGTCACAGTGGAGGCAGGTGCAGGGTAGCTCATCCACCGAAGGTACCAGAAACAATCACAAAGTTGACCCCGTAGAGGTTCAAGCACTGGAAACTCACCTTTCTGGTCGCGCATCATCATTGAAGAAATTCATGTTTGATGGATTGATGCTTGACCCAGGGAGATTACTTGGGGTTGAGCCGATAGAAGCAGCAGCAGCCCCAACTGTGAAAATCAACCTACGCAATGATTTTGGTTTTAGTGACTCACGAATCACAATTACTATTGAATCATTAGAAAACATCAAAATCGGTGAAAAAAGTGTGATATTTGATAATTTTATCAGACCACAACCTTCTGCTACCCCAATATGGACTGAACTAACTATCGAAGCAAGACTGTTGACCTCTATGATGGTGGGCACAGCAGGAGTAGATGGAAGTGGCATTAATTACAACCATAATCGATTGATTATTTCTGAATCAATTTCTGTAAGTAGTACAACATTGAGTGGTGAAGATGATATGGCTGATTATTCGATAGCATATGTCATTGGAGATATTACCCACTCACCCCTTATTTCTCTCTTAGAATCTTTAGTAGTAGTCGCACTATTTTCACTACTCTCTTGGAGGATGACTCGCAATAAGCCACGCACTGGATTTTGGCTCACCTCAGTATTATTCGCTGGAGTTTGGGGGTACGCTTACCTCTTCGCCCTTCCACTCTTAATTATGCTAGGTGCGCTAGTAATTACTGGGATAGTAATGCTCTCAGTAGCAGTAGTCACCCCTTCAATCAGTTTTGATGACACCCTCGCAGATGAAGCCGCATACCTCTCAATAATACCGCTAAGACGTAGTAAACGCAAGAGGAGAATCCCAATTGTTGAATGCCCGGTATGTAGCGAGCCAATCCCAGTTGAATCAAAGGACAGACCCGTTAGAATTGCATGCCTAGCCTGTGACTCTCGTCTGAAAATAAGTTGAACTAATTCAAATGCTATTGGCTAGTAATGATTCCACCATCTCGGCTGATGTAGAAGTGGAACCATCCCACCGACTACGAATTGTCGTCATATTTGAATGCAAATCAATATCTGAATTATTAACTATTATACGATGCCACACTAATTCCTCAAGTCTTGAAGTTGATGTTTTATCTGAAATTACTTCCGGCATAACCAAGACACTCAAAGCCTCTGCTTTTCCATCAGCGTCTAAAGATGACCAAGATTCTCTAGTACTTACTTCCCTCTCTTTATCGAGGTGCTTGAGGTTCGCCAAATTAGGTGATTTAACTTCAGGAAGCGGGACAATTCGTACTAATCCTTCTTCGCGCAGGTGGTCTCTCAAACTACTGTATACTGGATCATATCCTTGGTCAAGAGCATCCCCCCACCAATTACCTGCAAGAAGCCAAGGCCTCAATCTACGAGTTCTTTTTCCATCTGGTGCAATCAATTCTGCCAAAGCAGCAGCCTGAGCCACAGTAGAAAGGATGCCACGCTGAGGATTTCCATCAGAGCCCCTTAATCCCACAGTGAAAAAGGGGGCAAGTTTGAGGCTGATTGGATTGGGGCTACATTCTGTTGGCATATCAGTAGCCTTGCCTTCTTCAATCTCAATGCATGGGGGGGAGACTTGGCGAGGAGAAAAACGGCGGCGATAGGGAATTCCAGCATCGAGCAAAGCCGCCTCTAGTAATGCTGAGGTCACTGCACCAGTAGGTGAAGGGGGAACGAGTAATGTTACCGTATCAGATGTAGCTAATTCTGCTGAAATGCCCCTTAGGTTATCAGCGATTGGAGCAAATGCCTCCAACTCCAACAGAGAGCGCATAACATGTGCAGAATGGCCACCGTTCAAAAGAGGAACCCCGTATTAGAGGAAAAGAAGAGAAATCACTCGACCATCAAGCGTAATTGTTCACGCTTGTATTTCCACTCTTCAGAAAGCATCCCATTAGCCCTATAGTAACGGGCTGAACGGCGTATCTTAGATTCAATGAGTGTGAGTTGGCGACTATTGTGCAAATCCTTGCGGTTGTTCTCAAGATGGTCGATAATCCCCTGAGCCTTACGCATCATGTTCATTAATTCCTCAGGGACTTCACGGGACTTGCCATTTTCTGCAAGTACAGCACCTACAGTTTTGCCAAGAAGAAGTTTGACACTTGGCACTGCATGTTGATCTCTTAGGATTGTGCCAATCATTGCGTTGGAATTACCGGCATCATGTAGCTCAACTATCAAACCCTCAACCAGTGATTTGTCCTGTTCTGACCAACTTGGTACATCAGAAACATTGGGGCGTGTTGACCCCGAACGGCCTTTTCCTCCACTGTGCATACGAGCCACTAGAACACCTTAAGCGAGCCGCCGACCTACTCCCCATTCATAACCGCTCCGCCTCTCTACGAGAGGTGTCATAGCCTGTGTTTTGTCTTTGCAACCATTCCAGGGCTACCGAAATACTCCCATTTTGAAGCTAGGCTACGTGCACAACCTAGGAGTTCCCCGGCCCTAAAAACCAAGATTTCATCCCCAATTCTAACATCTCCATGCACTTTGTCAACCATAGGTGAGAAAATGTCGCCCTCTAGTTTAGGGCCTTCAACTAGGTGGACTTCAGCAAGTGTCTGCTCCGTTGCAAGCGAAGGTAGTGTCCCCTTGGCAAAAGCGAAGCGGCCATCCTGCGGATGCCACATTGCTAACTGCACTTTACCATCCAATATCTTCCAACGAGGTGGTTTACCGCCGACATGTGCTTTGACTAACCAAGCATCGTTATTATGGAGCCATCTAGATATGGATTTCATTTTTATCAACAAGTGTTGTTTCTCACTCATCCTGTAGTCTGGATGAAACCTTTTTGCAGCATCTTCAGAAGCATTATTGAGACGCTCAAGAGAGGATGGAGATCCTGCACCTTCACCCTGCCTTGTATCAATTACTTCAGCACCAATTTCTGCAGCATTAAGTTCTACATCACTGTGGTTAAGAATGAGTTGATAGCCATTGTTAGTGACTATTGATTTAACTAAAGTGCGAATTATTTCCAATTCATCTCCACTCCAATCGCCACTAACCGGAATATCATAATGACCAGCAGGCCACAACTCTTCTAATTCGCGAGGAACTAAACCCAGTGGTGCTGTTACCATTACCTCATGTAGAGGCCGGTGGCGAAGGCTTCGACGAAATCGTCTGTGTGATTGAGACATTGAGTATGGTTTTCTAGCACTGCACGGAAGTAATACCAATACTTCTGATTGTTCTTCAGGAGCCCTATACGTTGTGGCAATCTTGTTAATCCAATCAGCAATCAGCGGATCTTGTCTACTGATGGGACTGTTGCATCTCAATTTCACTCCTTCTTTGACATAACGACGTAGTGGAGCACCGTTCAATGAATTAATTATAGCACCAGCATCTGAAGATAACTTCTCATTTCCTTTCATTTCATCAGAAATAGTTGCACGTATCAAGCGATCATGGTGCCGTAAATGCTCTACCAAACGTGGAGAGTTTAGAGAACGCTTCTCAATTAAAGCCCGCAACACCCCATTTGCTAGTGCAGTTTTGACTGTAGATAGTTCTTGAGTCCATTGAGAAACCTGTTCTTGAAATTCTGCACTTTCTCCATAATCAGGATGGGGTTTTTTAGGCCCATCTGCAGTTAGAAGATAGCCCACTGACTCTGCCTGCTTTGAACGCGTGAAATCAAACAAATCAACCCCTAACCACGTTAGTATAGCAAGATTATCTGGCCCACCAAGACCGGGACACCAAATTAAAGAGGATGGGAAACGGGTTCGAAGGGCGGCTAATGCAGTCACTAACTTACCAGGATGATTAGCCAATTGAATTGCATCAACAAGAGCAATGATTTCTGGTTGTTCATCTAATTCTGTCAAACTCTTATCATGTTTCAGAGATTGCCATGAAAGGGCCATCAATCCACTATTTGACGGACCTCTTACTCCTGAATCAGCATCTTCCAGTGAGGGGGGTAAGATATGATTCATTTCGCACTGCCACTTTGGAGCTTCATCATCAAATGGCATAGATAGCGGACCCCTACCAGTCAAAGCCATAATGGCGGGTAAAGAACTGCTATCGTAATCCACTATGAACGGCATGATTTCGGGTCCAATCTTAAGCGCTCCCAAGTCACTATGAGTCCCAACTAAGGCTGGTGTGCGGCAGATTGGCGACTTACGATCTCCAAGCGCAATTACCCGCGCATAACGCAATCTATGGACCACCGTGCGGCCCAATGTGGTATCAGTCACGAAGGGCGCCACCTGTGAGCCGTAATTGAATCATTCTAAATGCCGACAGATGTGCCGCGCACATGTGGGAAGACTGACTTTACCCCTAGTAATCGCCTTGCTGATGCTACTTTCAGGTCTACCTACAGTCACAGAATTACCACAAAAAGAGGATTTTAAGAAAGTAGATACAATTCTATTATCATCTGGTGACATGCTTTGGAGCCAAAATCTGACCGTTCGTCAAAGCCCCTTTTGGATTTCATTGGTCTGCCCCTCAGAAAGTAATTGCGAAGAACTGAACCTTACCGTTACCGATTCATCTGGCACGTCATACTCTACTACTGGCCGCTTCCACCTAATATTAGAGGGGAATCTCAGTGCAGGCATAGTTACCATGGAAGCTACCAGGGTGGGAATTACTAATCAGGAATTAATTGTAAATCATGTATTCTTTGACGACTCTACAGGGGAGTTTATTGACGCACCATCTCAAATACCCAACCCAAGTGAAGATAGTTCATCTTGGCCCTTGATAGAAATGTCTGGTTGTGGCTCGCTCCTTCATTGCGGTGAATTGGACAGAGCAGTCATTGACAGTGGTTCTGTCTGGTGGAACGGTTCACTAGATGATTCTGCAGATTCAGATTCATTCCGATTAAACAGCAGCGATGGAGATTTAGTAGAAGTCGGCATTATTGCACATTCGACAGACCTATCCATTGAAATTTGGAGTCGCACCAATGATGACCTTCAATTAGTTACTCAGGAACAGTTCATTTCTGGAATAACAAACCAGACTACTCGTTTGCTTTTGGAGCAAAATGAAGGAGAGTTGTGGGTGAGAATGAGTACATTTAGTAGCGATGCTGGCCTGTATTCACTTCGCTTCGCTCAGCACTCACAATCAGATGAAACTGAATTTGGCGATGCCACCTCAGAACCTTGGACAGCTCCAACAATCCCTGCAACCTCAGTTTCAGGACACCTAACCAACGGAGATGATGGAGATACTATTCGCTTAGAAGCAAGTTCACGTAGCCAAATCAGCGTTGATTGGTGGCTTAGTGGATCTGCTGATATTTATTTCCAGGCTAGACTTGGTACATGGAATATTGTTCAACATGAAATGAATATTACAGGAAGTGTTCTTTTTGTAGTCCCAGTTGGTGCTGATGCCGCTTCAATTACCATCAATAATTCTAGTGAACCCCTCATCTGGAAAATATCAATCACCAACAATGGGCCAAACGATGGAGGCGTCCCCGGAGACGCCTCAGATAGCCACCCCACTGGTGAGGCTGACACCCTAGGTTGGACATTGCTGCAGGCAGAATCCAGTCAAACATCTGGTTCAATCGGTGGCTCTGATATTAGGGATGTTTATCTTATTTCAAGAGAAGAGGGATTCCCTAACCGTAGTTGGCTAACTGCAACAATAGAAGCAGACCCTGGTTCTTGTTCAATAAAACTAGTTGAGATGAATACGTCATCTTACATTGGTTGGCAAACTATATCTTGGAACCTCAGTGAAATGCAAGGACAACAGGCCAACGTGGGGCTTGAATTGCCTCATGGCCGCCACTTAATGGTAGTTGAATCAAACAGTGAAGATGAGGTAGAATATACAATTGACTGGTCTTGGATAACTCCAGAAAGTGAAGATATTGAAGACGGCGAATGGGTAGATTACTCTAGTAAGATGAATAACTTTTACATCATTGTCGCAATTTTACTGCTTTCGCCATGGATTCTAATTGCCTACTGGCGCTGGAAGAGTGGCGGAGAACTAGAATTAGAGGCTCATGAAAAGAGGCGTTTAGAGCGTTTGCGTGAACGATTAACTGCAGCAGACCCAACCAATGAGCGTGACCCACACGCGCTACTACACGCCCTAGAATCACTTGCAGACACTAACTGGGAAGCACTACTCACAGAATGGGGTGAGCCATTAGTACGACACACTACTGAATCACTAGATCTTGTCATCTGGGAGTTGAGCAATGAAGATAATCGTAGTTCATTGACTGTAGGTCTGACACTATTGAACGAAGAGTGGACTTTAGCAGCAATTCGCTTCCAAGCAGTAGAAGGTAGCGAATGGAATGTTTCTTCGGTTGTACCTGATTCTCTCTTTGATGGCGATGAAGTATTTCTTGGTGATTTGAAGCCTAAGTCAAGTAGATTCTTGCGCATAGACCTTGAAGGGGAGGCTAAAGGTTTCGACCTTATTCTCTCAGGGCTTGTTGGTGGCAAGCCTGTAGCTGCTGTTCCAACAAAAGCCGCTCTGCTTGAAGAAGAATGACTGATTACCTCCCTCGCCGAATCAATAATTTCTTTCATCAATAACTAGACGCCTACGGCGTCTTTGATATAATAACATGCCCTATTATAACACACCCCCTTATTATATTACATATAATAAATTATCAATCAAGTCAAAATATAGATTTTGTGAAATTATAACAATTAAAATTGATAAAAAAGGGACCTATTTACATAACACTTAAATAGGAGGTGTGTCTATGACCACATACAGCGAAGGAAGGGTGACTAAATGAACACAGATAATTTCGACAGGTGGGATCGTTATCGCCGTCGAGTTCGAGCCCATGATCGTGCATCAGCCTTCCTGTAATTTACTTGCATCCGCCCCTAGTGGTAGAGTTGTAGGCCCTTATTTGGGTTTGTACTCACAAACGGATGCGGCATTCAGAATGAATGCTCCCGGACCATGGGGGTGTGGTGTAATGGATAGCACTGGGGGTTTCGAACCCCTAAATCCCGGTTCGATTCCGGGCACCTTCACTGGTCTGGGTATTCACACGGGGTATAGTGTAGTGGATATCATGGCAGACTGCGACGTTGCCAACCCGGGTTCGAATCCCGGTACCCCGACCAAATTACAAATATGGAGAAAAATGAAAAGAAAGAAAATAAGAAAAGGATGAGAAATATGTTGAATAGAAAAATAGAAAAAATGATAATTGCTTTGACTAAATTGATTGAAGTTACGACAATAAATTTCCAGATGGAAACAAAAATTAATCAATTGAGAATGGATGAATGGAACACTTGCAGAGAGGATGACAGCATACAATGCAGTTGTGATGATGATGCCTGTTGGCCAGATGATTTCGAGGAGGAGTGGGAATGAGTGAAACTTGGACACCTGATATGAGCGCCCCTCTATGGGATTCTCATGAAGAGGGTGAGCCTTGTGGGCCCTTCTTCCATAATCTGGATATCAGACACATCAAACAATCAGGTCCCAGTTGCGTACCAACTACCCTAGCAATGCTAGCTAAAGCAACAGGGACAGATGTAAATCCAGAGGATTTCATGCCACTAATTAACTCACAATCACCTCACACATGGTCCAAATCTCTAGAACCCTATGGGCTTCAGTTAGCCTATTGTAACCAAGATGTGAGAAGATTAGAGTATTATATTGACGAGTTAGTAGAATACAACGACCTTTTCCTCGTTTGCTTCTATTCTAAAACACCTCCAAGTGACCCAGATACCAATGGAAAATTGTGCACTGCACACATAGTAACTTTGCACAAAGACGTCATAATTGATACTGCAAAAAGAGGTGATTCCTCAGTCTGCAAAGCCATTGATTATCCTAGACTAGGTAGGGAGACAAAGAGAATTTTCAGAGTTGTACCTAAAGGCCATCCGAGGTGTTTGTGATGGGGGATGATAAGATGACACCACACAATTCAAAAATTCCTGTTTCACTATATCAATGGCTTCTTGAACAGCCAGCAAAGGAACAGGAGAAAGTTGTGAAGGAGCTCTTTTACAATAATATATTGAATATTTCAGATATGATTGATTTAGTCAATTATGAAACTATTAACTCTTCAGAAGATAATTGCCCAACAATCCATTCTATACTTTGGTACGGCTCAATCATAAGTCAACTAGAGACTGATTCGAACTGGGACCCAAAGGGGATCTACCACTATGAAACAACAGTAGGTATAGTTTCAGATTATGGAGTGTGGGAAATTGAGTTGCTGCCAGGTGCTTGGAGTAGTGATACAAACACACCTTCATTCAATGTTGAATTACATAGGGCTGATAAAACACACAATGTCTGTATTGATACAGTTAGCAAAAAGGAGTTGCCAGTAGGTGACAGATTAGCAACTCTCGTCTTGGCTTGTTGGAATGATGAAGAAACTGCAAAGATTGTAGACACCTTTGCTAATGCAATGGGAAAACCTCCGCCCAATACAGACCCCGCCATAGCAACATGCCCGAATTGTGGAATGCTAAACAACAATTTCAACTATGAAATCGGCCATACCATGTGCGAGTGCCAGAGAATTTACGATTGCCCTACGTGTGACAGAATGCAATTTACTGAACATGGACAGTGCCCTTCATGTGTCGCAAATTATGCATGAATAAGTGGAGGTGTGGAAAATGGATGGAAGAATTAGTTTCTATTGTGATATGTATCAGAATTACTCTGCAAGACAAATTGAGTGGATTCAAAAGAATCTTATTGACAGCATCGACTTGTATAGATATACTATGAAGGAAATTTACTTTGTTGACCACCCCTCTGCTTCTGAGGGGGAATACAATGATTGGTGGCACAGTATTCTTTGCAACGATTGGCAGAATGATATCTGGTTTATGTCTGAAGAAAAATTTGAGTATCATTGGCCAATGATTTCAGCACATTTCCAGCAACAAAAACAAGAGGGGGGATAATGACTAAAAAATACCTACAAATATATTTGCATAACACTACCTATTGGGAAGAAATAATAATCACTCAAGGAATTGTGAAAAAGAACCCTCAATATTCATCTGTGGCATTGTTTGAGATTCTATTCCCCACTAAAGACCATGAAGATTTCATGGAATGGAGACATCATAGAAACTTCAATCAATGGGAAAACGAAATATTTTCAATGGATGATGACATGTTTGAATATTATTGGCCAATGATTGCCAAGTTGCTTTTAGATTATCAAAATTGATCAACGTGAGCGTCGGCGAGACTTTGCTTCTTTTCGCACCAAACTCTCAATGGCATCAATATCTACTCCTATTTCACTGCGTAAACCTTCTATCTGCTTCTTTGTATCTTTCGAGAGTTTGTTAGGCACATACAATTTCAGTAATACAGTTATATTCCCTCTCCCACGGCCACGTGGTCGTGGAAACCCTCTCCCATTTAATTCAACTGTATCCCCAGGAATTGAAGAGGAAGGAACGACAATTTCCAAATCTTTACCATCAACATGAGGGAGTTTTACAGTAGTCCCCAGTAGCAGTTCAGGGTAACCCAATGGTAGAGCCATGAGAAGGTCTGAGCCATCTCTTTCATACCATTCGTGAGGCTCTATATTCACTTGGATGTATAAGTCCCCTGGTCGGCCACCGCCGCCACGTCTTGGCTCCCCTCGGTCACCCATTCGCATCCTAGTTTCATCAGAAATTCCAGCAGGTATTGTAAATCGGATTGTCTGCTTCTTCTTTTGACGCCCTTCCCCTCGACAGGGCTTACATGGGTCAGTAATTTTCCTACCTGAACCCCTACACCCAGGACAATCTGTAACAATCTGTTGAACGAATGGACCTACCTTCCGATTCTGTGCTACTTGCCCCTGCCCTCCACAGGTACCACAGGTTTTGACACCATCAGGAGTTGCTGCTGCGCGGCCATCGCATGCTTCGCAAGGAACTAGAAGATTAGCTTCAAGTTCTGTTTCACCACCTAACATCGCTAACTCCATTGAAATTGAATGCCGAATCAGAATATCATTTCCTCTATTCGAGCGTCGGGACCCGCCGCCGCCACCAAAAAATTGTGAGAATACAGAATCAAATCCACCTCCGCTGAAAAGATCATCAAATGAAATGTTAACTCCTTCAAAACCACCTGGCCCAAATGGGCCACCTCCTGGAGCATCATGTCCAAACATGTCATAGCGACTGCGCTGTTCAGAATTTGATAAGACTGCATACGCCTCTTGAATTTCTTTGAAACGAGATTCTGCATCTGGGTCATCAGGATTCTTGTCAGGATGGTTTTTCCTAGCTAAACTCCTGAAGGCTTTTTTCAACTCATCATCGCTTGATTCACGACCAACACCGAGAACTTCGTAGTAATCTCGCTTAGCCATGACCTCACCACTAAAGCAACGCTGACAGCCCGACAGTTTTCAATCTGACCACCCAATCAAGTCAGAGATGAACCACAAGTCTGGCAATTACTTCTCCCAATAGGATTACGTCCGCCGCAATCCAAGCAAATTTTTGTTTCTTTGCCAACGATCTTCCCACCACCAATAGATTCACCCAGATCATCGAATAACTGGTCTTCACGAGAAATTCCAGCGGTCCCCATCTGACCGCCACCAACTTCTGGTTTTGGCTTGGGTTGAGGTTTTGGCTTAGCCTGTTCTTTAGGCTTAGGCTCAGCCTTCTTTTTCTTACTCTCAACTCGTTTATCCTCAGCAGCCAGTTCAGCCAACATGTCATCAACATTAGTTTGACCAGAACTACTTGATTTCATCATCTCAACAGCAGCACCGGATAATTTTGGTATAGAGTCAGAATCTCCTGCCAAACGGGCAGCTGACTTTCGCACATGATCTTCATCGAGTAATGAACGGACATCCTCCTTAGGGGCATCTGCATCTAACTCATCGGTATTCTTTGTGCGAAATACTTCCATTGCTTTCTTACCTTTGACCAAATCCTTGTCACTGGCCTCATAACCTTCAGCATCCCTCTCTAGTTGAGCCATAGCTGAATCGGCTTTAGACCACAATCCACGATCCTCAGCAACATACGCCTTGCGCAGTTTCTTGATATTCTTAACACGATGAAACTCGTGGTCTTTTTCTTTGCGTGAACTGCGGAACAAGAATAAGCCAATCAATAATGCAAAACCATAGTACGCCCCAATCTGCCAATTTTCAACTAAAAGCAAATCTATTGCTGGGATTATCTTACCAATCAAGGCCGCAACAATAATTGGAACCACGAGCAAAGCCCATGAATTCATTCTGTTCTTACCATCATCAGCCATGCTAGTCAAGGGAGTGGAGGGTGCTTTAAGGGTTCAATGTTGTGACGCTGTGATG
>Ga0208639_1002035_pt1 | contig 12291 bp, 10 predicted proteins | sample ETNtaG_33_FD_185772 | JGI IMG/M metagenome (GOLD analysis project Ga0208639, IMG submission 185772) | Marine microbial and viral communities from oxygen minimum zone, Eastern Pacific Ocean - ETNP201310SV76 (SPAdes) (version 2) | ecosystem: Environmental > Aquatic > Marine > Oceanic ...
ACACTCGATCATTCCGATGCGGATGGTTCATTTCAGGATGCTTCTGTTGTAGGCAACGTCAACCATGCGGAAGGAAGGAATACTGCCAGCCAGGGGGCCTATCAATTCCATGATAATGGATATTTGAATGTTTCATCGGTTTCTTTGAATTCAAATCCATTCAGTGTTTGCCTGTGGGCGTTGCCTGAAAGTTTTGAGGAATTCCGGATGGACTTGTTGAATACGGGAAATTCCGGGCTAAAATTAGGTTATCAGGAGAATGGGGGGAAAATATTTTTTATTAATAATATTGTTCCAACAAACAATCAGTATGGTCTGATGGAATGGTCCCATTTATGTGTCACATATGATGGCTCAAACAAACTGGAATTGTATGCCAATGGTGAAGCACTTAAAAATGTTCAAGAATCTATAACTCTGGGTACATTTTCTCTTCAAATAGGTGCAAGTTATGATGGCAGCAATAATTGGAATGGACGTGTTGATGATTTTAAATTGTTTGACCGAAAACTTGAAGGAGATGAAATATTTGATCTGTATTTTGAAGAAGATAGAAAACTTGAAGGATTTTTCCCACTCGCAGGAAATGCCCTTGATCACTCAGGGCACCAGCGAAATGGGGATCCTGGAAGTATAACAGGTTCTAATGGATGGAGCGGAACTAGTGGGAGTGCAGTAAAATTTAGTGAAGGGACAGGTGATGATATTGTTGTATCCCTGAACGCCTCGCTGAATACACCTCACTTCACTTATATTGCATGGGGATACCCGGAAGTTACTGTTGAATCGAGAACGGCTTACAAGCCGTTAATTTCAACAGCGAAAATGGATAAAACCAGTTTGTCCCAGCTTGGCGGCTTTGCAGCGCCGGAGTTTGATACTTGTGCCTGGAGCTCAAAAACAGAAGATAAGGTGAAGCTTAGTTCCACCGACAATTTATCAAGAAACTCTGGTGATGGACTAGCTGATTTATCCACGTCCCTGAATGTTAATTTAGCTACAGGACATGGTATAAAAATCAACTCCATCAAAGATAATTCAGATAACAGAACCTACAATGACAACAACCCTTTTGAAACGGTTCAGTTCGGAAAATTGTATTTAATCCATAAAGTAAGTGATTCGGAAATCAAATTAATTGAACCGTCCAATTTAAATAAAGCTGAGCTTTCCAGCACCCAATACGGTTCACTGGAAATTGATTTTCAGGTGTGTGACCAAATAAAAATAAGCCTTAAAGGGAATTCTGAAAATTCAAATATTGTACTGGAAGGAGAAGGGGATCAGAAATCCAGTTCCTTTGAGGGCTGGTTTGTTGAGCATCATCGCAGTGACAAAGAGGGGGGTGTCCATTATCAGCGATTCAGGGAATTTTATAGCGATAACACGACGAACAAGTTCGATTGTTATGACACCTATTTATTAAATCCGGGGGATCAATGTCCCGTAGTCAAAAACCTGGATGATGGGACGAACAAGCAGGATACCGTCGACTACAAAGCCTGGCAGCAATTGGCTGTCCGTGGAGACGGCCAGGATTTGAGTCTCTTCAGGAATGCCGAGATCCAGGCATCAACCACTTCAAGAAATACCAATCTGCGTTATCATGATAATTTGACAATTGGAGCGATCAACTCAGATTACCAGTATAAAGGAAGAATCGATGATGTAAGGCTCTATTCACGCCCATTAACTGACCGTGAAATCAAAACCCTTTATGCAGTAGTGGATAACCATGCCCCAGTCCCTGGAGATTCAGGAAAACTCATTTTTTCAGGAAACACTCTGAGCTGGTCCAAAGCTTTTGACGATATAAACGACAATTCCAGTCTCAAATATCGTGTGGTGAAAAACACGGAAGACCGTATTCAGGTCGTTGAAACGGCAATGCGAAATGGTGTGGTACTCTGCAACTGGGATAATTGTTCAGGTCTTTCACTTCAAAACCTTAATGAGTCTGCATTTTATAATGTTCTTGTGAAAGACAATGCTGGGAATATCAATTCCTACCAAAAGATCAAAAAGAACTGAATAAGAATTCACCTGTTTTTTTTTGGTCAAATTTCTACTTGGTTCTGTCCCACCTTCTCCTCCACATTTTTGAGCTATCGTCTCAACTGTGATAAATTACTGTTCTGATAATAAAATTAAAAAGTTGATGAAGATTGTTTTTTAATGAAACACATGAATTCATGTAATTATTTTAAATCCATTTGTTGAGAGCAATGCGATTTAACACGGAGGCATTGCTCGTATTTGGAAACTGGTTTCTTTTGGGAGCCACATTATACCTTATGGGGAGCCTGGGAGGGGAGTTGCTTTATTGGCAAATCCTTAATATTCCCGTATCCAGTATTGTACCTGCCAGTCATGTTTCGACCAGCATTTCACCCGATCAGGACCAAAAACGAGAACGTTTTCAAATTATTACGGATCGTAATGTGTTCGATGCACAGAAAACCGAGGTCTATGTTCCACCTCCGGAACCAGAACCTGTACCTGAGCAAGAAGAAAAGGCACCCGAAATCAACGATCAAATTGAACCCACAAAACTTCAGATTGCACTTACCGGTACCATGATCTATGGAAAAGGGAGTTCTTTTGCTTTTATCAGTCAACAAAGTAATTTAAATCAATACAACATTTATCAAATAGGAGATTGTTTTCATCCACAAACCGTAAAACGGGATAAAGAATGTAATGAAGACAGTGTCAAGGTATTGGAAATTACGGATCGTCGGGTTGTGATTCTGCATCGTGGGAAGAAACAAGCGCTTTGGATGCAAGAGAGCAAAGGGTTCGAGACTAGCCCCACAGTTAGGAAAAAAACAGTTTCAAAATCCAGTGCCTTGATTGTACCCGCACCTGATAAACCAAAGGGTGTTTCAAAAAAGAAAAGCAGCAAGAAGAAAAAGAAAAATGTAAGGGCTCCTGGAATTCCTGATCAAAATCAACGGAGTTTTAATTTTGAGAGGATTTGGGTGGATGAGCAATTAGAGCAATTTGACCAACTGCTTATGGATGCCAGAGTGGTACCTACGAAAAAAGGAGAGAAAACATTTTTCATGTTTCAATTTATCAAGGATGAGAGCATCTATCGTAAGCTGGGATTACAGACGAACGACATCATTTTGGAAGTCAATGGATATACGGTGGATTCCGTGGCGAAAGCATTAAAGCTACTGGAAGCGCTTCAATCTGAAAGAGAAATATCTTTGAAAATCGAACGTGAAGGTCAACCAATCGATTTCAGTTATTTTATCGACTGAAATTTCACAAAAATAGTAAGGTTGTGAATCTAAACAAAATAATAAAAAATTTCCTACTTAAATTTGATATTTATCTTTCCATTCCTGATAAGTCATTCCATAGACTAATTCTTTAGCTGCATCAACAGAAACGTCTTCACCACGTTCCTTAGCTTCAGCGGAATACCATTTTGCCAGACAATTTCGACAAAAGCCGGCTAAGTTCATGATGTCGATGTTTTGAACATCCTTTCGGGAGTCAAGGTGGCTGAGAATTTTTCGGAATACTGCTGCTTCAATTTCAGTTTTGGATTCTGTGCTCATTTTGTGTTTCAAGAATTAGAGATATTGGCTTATTAGGCCGCATTTTCGGGTGCAAAATGTTGGTCGAAATCCAGAAGTTCCAGATGGATGTCTGCAAGCTGAATGTCTTGGATTTCTTCCAAAATTATTTTTGCTCTATTTCCCAGCTTCTGGGCCTGTTGAACCTTCATTTCGGGATCCACCATTATATCAACCTGCACCGATAATTTCTGTTTCAGGAAATGGCAATAAATGTGACTGATTCCTGTAATTTCAGGAATTGCATCAAGAGCATTTCGGATGTCTTGTTCAACCTCTGCCTGAGGACGCATGAGAACGATTTCACCTTCCTCACTGTCTTGTTCTGCATCGACATGGATCAATACTTCATTAACGGCAGGCATGGTTTCCAGAATGTGCCAGCGTACTCTCTCAGCTACTTGATGTGCCGCTGATACACTCATCATGCAATTGACCTCAAGGTGTAAGTCGACCAAAAGATGGGGGCCCATTCGCCTTGCGCGGACCTGATGGAAATGTTCAACCCCTTCAATTCCTTCAAGGGTTTTGAGAATGGTTCCAATGACTTCTTGTTCAGCAACTTCATCTGTGAGTTCTCGAATACTTGAGTATCCGATGTCTACTCCGGATTTGATGATCAACCCAGCAACCAGGAAACCTGCAATCGGGTCGAGCAGAGGAAAGCCCAATAAAGCGACTGAAATCCCGATAAGTGCAGCAATTGAAGAGATGGCATCCGAACGGTGATGCCATGCATTGGCGATCAGAATGCGGCTATTTTGTTTTTTCCCTATACGGTAGGTCAATTGATAAAGGAATTCCTTCATCGCAATCGAAATGCCTGCTGCCCATAGTGCCAACTCTCCTGGGATGATTGGGTTTTCAATGCGCTCTAAGGTATGCCATACAACTCCAACTCCGGTCGCTACCAGCATTAAGGCGATTATAAAAGAACCAACGGTCTCGAATCGTCCATGCCCATAAGGGTGGTTTTCGTCTTTCGGTTGTTGAGAATAATGAATGGACCAGTAAGTGATAAGATCGGAAAACAGATCGGATAGGGAATGACCTGCATCTGCAATCAGTGCGGAAGATTGGGCCAAGAATCCGACAAAACCTTTACCGATGGCCATGAACAGATTGATGGTAAAGGCAAGTATGGTGATACTTTTTGGAAGCGAGGAATGCTTATGAACGTGTTCCATGGATTCAGAATTGATCCTTGAGCTTTCGAATGACAGAAAACACTGAGACTGGGTCAAGCGCCGAGTCGGGATATTTTTTCCGAACGGTTTCCTGAATACCTTCTTTGGTGCAACGCAGGAAAGGGTTGGTGGCACGTTCATCGGACAAAATTGATGGGGTACTCCATTTCCCTTCCGAACGAATCTTTCTAACCTTGTTTAAATGATTGTTGATGACCTCATTAAGAGGTTCCATTGTCTGGGCAAATTTAAGATTGTTTTCCGTGTATTCATGTCCAAAATAGATTTCGGTTTTATCAGGAAGTGTACCTAACTTCATGTTCACGGAGTGGTGCATGTCTTCGACACTCCCTTCAAATATTCTTCCGCATCCTCCAGAAAATAATGTGTCTCCAGTAAAAGCCATGTTTCCAAAGAGGTAAGTGATGGCACCTGTGGTATGTCCTGGATTATGGATGACACGTCCATTTTGGTGTCCAAACTGAATTGTGTCTCCATCTTCGAGAAATTCAGTCTGCCCGGGTACACGCCCACGGTCAGAAGCATGGGCATATACTTTTATTCCAGGGAATTCGTCTAAAATGTTTTCATTTCCACCTACATGATCCCAATGGTGGTGGGTGTTTAAAATGCAAATCAAATCTGCATTATGATTCTTTAATTCCTTTAAGATCGGTTCGGATTCGGAAGGATCTATCACTGCTGCCAACCTTGTCTGAGTGCATTTCAATAAATATGCGAAATTATCCTGAAGACAGGGGATGGGGATGATATTCATTTTCCTGTTGTGATAATTGTGAGAGGGATCAATGAAATTCCAACGGAATGGATATTTCAGATAAAGTGTTGAATGTTTGTTGCGCAGGATTTTGGAGCTTTAAGCGGAGAAGATTCAGCAGTAGTTGAACCGCGTTGTGGTTATGTCCTCCTCCAGGAATAAGAATGTCGGCATACTTTCTGCTCGGTTCCACATACATTTCATGCATCGGTCTGACCGTTTCAAGGTATTGATTCATCACGGAAGGGATATCCCTGTGGCCTCTCTTTGATATCTCTTTCAAGAGGTTTCAAAAGCCTCAAATCAGCATCCACATCGATGAAAATCTTTAAATCCATTCTTTCCCGAGCATCTTTTCATGAAGAACAAGTATGCCGTCAATGATGAGTATAGGTCGTGGATGTATGGTTTTTTTTCGAGCGCAGGTGAGAACTGAAATCATAGATCGGTAGAGGAATATTTTCTCCAAGTATTAATTGCTCCAAATGTTCCGACATCAATTCGTTTCAAGTGAATCAGGATGATCGAAATTACTATTGCTACGTTCTTCAAAATCAAGATGGGGTTTGGAACGATAATAAGCATCATGCGGTAGCACATTGACAACATCATCGCCTAATTCTGTGGTTATGGAATCAACAACCGTGGTTTTTCGAGAACCGGAGCCACCATCAATGCCTTAAATGATTGTGGATTGAACGTTTGATAATTCAGAACTCATCAGATCATTTTATAAAACATGCGCAATGACATTGCTATCAAGAATAGAGCAAAAAGCCGTTTGAGCAACAGTTTGTCCAGTTGATGTGCGAGCTTGGCTCCCAAAGGGGCAGTTAAAACCGTCATAGGAATGATGCATAAAAATGCAACGAGACTGACATAACCGAAACTGAATGGTGGGCGGTTGGCAACATCAAGACCATTGACTGCAAAACCAATTGCTCCTGGGGTTGCGATCAAAAGCCCTAATGCTGCCGAAGTGCCAACTGCTTTTAACATTTGATGATTGTAGGCACTGAAATAAGGCACAAATAGGGCTCCTCCCGCAATACCCATCATCGTGGAAAGGATGCCTATGATGAAAACATGAATCATCGTAAATCCTTGCGACGGTAATTGTTCTGAAAGGATGATACTTTTCTTCTTGAAAAGATTGATGGCCAGAAAAAGAGCAATCACGGCATAGAGTCCCTTAAGCATGTCACCTCCAACTCTGTCTGCGATAACTGAACCGACAACAGCACCAAAAGTGACAGGGATCATCAACTTTCTGACAAGGAAAAGTTCTACTGCCCCTTTTCTGTAGTGGCTATGAGAAGAAGAGAAGGCCGTGGGAATGATGATGGCGAGTGAGGTGCCAACGGCCATATGGGTTGTGAATATGGGGTCGTATCCAAGAAAATCAAAAGCATAGAGCAGAGCTGGGACCAAAACCACTCCACCTCCAACACCAAACAATCCTGCGAGAGTTCCCGCTAAAACTCCTGATGCCATTAATATTCCTAAAAGCGGCAGAAGATCGGCACCCAACCCGGGATTAGCCATTGAAAAAGATCTTTAATTATGTTGTTTTAAAAAAAATCCAACCTTTGAATTAACTCTAGTAAGTTCCAGCTCGAACGATTCTTGAGTAAATGAATGGATCCCAAAAAAATGGAATGAGGGTGTAAGCAATAAGGGGCACCCTCACCAAAATAATTATGAATGGTTGATTGAAGTTAGTATTTTAATCGTTTCAACCAACATGAGGCAAGCTGGACCGAGTGTGGATTAAATGGATATCGATCCTTTTCGAAAATCTGTGGGTGTAATGATGGCATTGACGAGAACCGCTTTCCCCCTTTTGGAAATATTGCGCGCTTGATTCAAGGCTGCGTCGATTTCAGAGTTTTTTTGGATGATGATCCCCTCTCCTCCAAATCCTTTAACGACTTCGTGATAATCGGTGTGGCGCAATTGACAACCGATATTGTCACCTAGAAGTTCCACTTGATCACGACTGATTTGACTCCATCCTGCGTCATTACCCAGGATGGCAATCACAGGTATTTTATGCCTTCGAAAGGTATCGAATTCGGCTAGGCTGAATCCTGAAGCGCCATCTCCATAAATGATCCATATTTCCGAATCAGGTCTGGAAGCAAAAGCCCCAGCCGCAAATCCTCCACCGACCCCCAAAGTGCCAAATGGACCAGGATCAAGCCAGGACAAGGCTTTGTGAGGTTTCAGGATATAAGACCCGGTGGCAACAAAATCACCTCCATCGGATACTAGGATACTGTTATCTTGGAGGAAATCATTTATTTTCTGAAAAAGAAGCAATGGGTTGATGTTTTCACTTTCTTCATGTTGTTGAACTTCTATTTCAGATTCTCTCTTTTGATCAGCTTCAACTAGGGATTTGAGCCAATTTTTATCCTGATCATGTTTCTGACTCAATTTACGCGACAATTCAATTAGGGACAATGCTGGATTGGCTTTTATTGATGCATCGGGTTTTCTGTTTAATTGAAGCAGACGGGAATCAAGATTGATGGAAATGACTTTTTTCCGGGATGGTATGCCGAATCCGTAATTCAGACGAAAATCCAATGGAACCCCTGCAAGTAGGATCAGATCTGCGCTTTGAAGCGCTTGTTTACGGAGATGCCTTATCAGCAAGGGGTGATTTTTCCCCAGCATTCCCCTTGCCATACCGGACATATATATCGGTATCCCTATTTGTTCAAGAGAATGGATCAATTCAGGTATTAAATCAGGAACAAGCACAGTCTGACTTCCGAGGAGTAGTAAAGGTTTGAGTGAGTTCTCGAGTAACTGATAAAATATTTTTGGAAGAGGGTTTTGGGAAAAATTGGCGGGCGTATTTGGTGCAGTGATGGGTGAAGAGCTCTCGTTATGAAAAATCCGATGGAGATGGTGTTTTAGGTAAAAACTTCTGATTTTTGTTTTCAAGTTTTGGGATTTCCCTGTTGATTCAAGATAAAATTTTCTGATTGTGTCACGAGGATAAAGAAGATCTACTGGGATTTCGACAAAGACAGGGCCTGGAAGGTCGGATTGTGCCACATAAAAAGCTTCTTCCATAAAAGGCTGAAGGTTTTTGATTCTTTGAATTCTAAATGTTTTTTTTACATGAGAACGAATAACTTCAATTTGATTGATATCCTGAAGGGCACCACGATCTCGCAGTAGCGTCGCAGTGGCCCCCCCAATCAGGATCAATGGAGACTGAGCAAAAAGTGCATTTCTCAAAGCAGTGGTAGTATTGGTCACACCAGGACCGGCAGTGACTACGGCAATTCCTGGAAGCCCACTCAATCTTGAAAATGAATCGGCTGCAAAGACTGCACTTGCTTCATGACGTGTGTCAACTACTTGAATTCCATAGTCATGACAGCCGACAAGAATTGGAGAAATATGTCCACCGGTCAGGGTAAATATGGTGTTGATCTGGTGATTTTTTATCACTTTGGCGACAAGATGTCCGCCGTGTAATACTTGATCGTTCAAAGAAGTTTCAAAATCCATTGAGTGCAATTGCAAAAAAAATGAATGGGGAAAAATAATTATTAATTTAAATACAATGGGGCGTAGAAAAGTTTAAAGATCTTAATTATTTTGGCTCAAAATAGAATACTGCTGATTTAAAAAATACCTTCAAAAAGTTCAGAATGTAACTTCAAGAAGAATATCACTTTCAAAAATATCATCATCAATGGAACCTATATTATTATTTGATGGCTATTGTCTGCTCTGTCAATCATCGGTTCATTTTATTCTGAGGAATGAAACAGATCATGAAATACGTTTTGCTTCGCTACAATCAGACATTTCAAAAGAAATCCTTTCTAAAAATGGCATAGATCAAAACTATGTCGACAGTATTGTTTTTATACATGAAGATCAATGTTTGTTAAAAAGTGATGCAGCATTAACTTTAGCGTCCTACCTGAAGGCACCATGGTCATGGATAAGATATCTGATTTGTCTTCCACGATTCCTCCGAGATCCTGTTTACAATTGGGTTGCCAGAAACCGGGATCACTGGTTCGGAAGAAACACTTCTTGTATGGTGCCTTCTTCTGAACTACGTGAACGTTTTCTAGATGAATGATTTTTGGTCATTCAAATAATTTGAATCGAATCATGAGTTTTACCGTCAAATCAAATAATCCAAATCTGATTTATCCATGTTTTTTGGCAATAGGTCTGTTGAGCCTTTATTTAACAACCATGCCGAATTTTGCAACTTTGGAAGATTCGGGTTTATTCATAGCAGTTGCCCATGAGCCAGTAATCGCTCATCCACCAGGTTATCCTCTGTACACCATTCTGGCACATTTATTAGCGTGGATTCCTTTAGGAACAGTCGCCAAAGGGTTCAAACTCTCAGTGCATTTGCTGGCATCGCAGCATGTCTTCTGCTTTTTAAAATTTGTAAACAATTAGGTTCAGACAACTTTTCAGCAGTTATTGCTTCCACTTGTCTTGGTATTTCATCCAGTTTTTGGTTTTTAGCCATAACAGCTGAGGTCTATACGTTAAATGTAATGTTTTTCATGTTACTTATTTATTTAGCTCTGAATATCCATGAAAAACCAAACAATAATTTTCCATGGATTGGATTTGCTTTGATATCAGGATTAAGTTTTACGAATCATTGGCCTCTAATGTTGATTTCCTTTCCAGCGTTGATTTTAATCATTATTTCACATTGTAAGGTAATGTTAAGGAATGGATTTAAAATGGCATTTTTCTTTTTAGCGGGTTTGTCACCTTATCTATATCTCCCAATACGCTCATGGTACGAACCTTATTTGACTTTTTTCCAACCACTCCCCGACTGGTAGAGATTTTGGTGGAATATAACACGTGAGGCTTATTCAAATGGTGATCAATCAGGAACTTGGAATGACAGTTTTCTTTTTGTTGTGAATTTTTTTAAAACGCTTCCTGAAGAATTAGCTGGCCAGCATTAATTTTAGGAATCCTCGGTTTGTTTTTGATTATTCAAAAGAATGAGAAAAGATGTTCTATTTCCATCGTCTATGCATTTTTATCAAGCTCCGTAATACTGAAATTATTTTATAGGAATGAATACAATCCTCATCATTGGGAAATTCATCAGACGTTCAATCTTGTTCCCATCGTCATGCTCTGCTTAGATGTTTCGAGAACGGTATACAGTGGGAAATCTAAATTAAGAAATGATTATGGCAAATGGTGTGAAGCCATCGGTGGAATATTTGCTGTTTTATGGCCTTTGTTAAATAATTATGAAGAACATAATCTAAAGAAAGATAGTTTCCCTGAAGATGTCATGGATTTAATCCTTAATCCCCTTCCACTGGGTTCAAGTTATTTTGTTCACGGATCAGAAGAATTAGGTATTTTGGCCTATGCCAAACTAGTTGAAGGAAAGCTAAGTGATGTGAAACTGTACTCGCAAAATGGAGTACTATTTGGGAATAGACTTTTTTATGCTGGTAGTTCAAAGGAGAAAACCCAGAATCACTTGTCTCAATTCCTGGAATCTGGTGATGCAATTTATGCTATGGAATTAAGGCCTGAATTTAAAGCAGGTTTAGATCCAAATTGGAGTTTGGTGGAAACTGGTGGTTTCAGAATGTTTAAAAGCGTTGGTGTATTAAAAAAAGTGCCCAACATAAATATTGATGCAGTCAAAATGTTGCTTGATCGTTGAAACTGGGGAATTTATGGAATACGTTGGTGGAAATTCAGAAGAGTATTATTATTGAGATTCTGCCGAATATATTTGCGTGACCAAGGGTATCATCCTGTTTTTGATACAGACCCGACCTGTATGTTGCACTATGCCTTGCAATTGAAACAAAAAGGGATGATCAAGGAATCAAAGGAACGAATGACAAATTGATAGCCAATCCATATTATCATTTGTTTGATCTCACTGAGGAAAAAGTGATTTTTTGGAATCTACTTCATCTCAGTGTTGTACGTGTCAACCGGTGGCCTGGAGGATTGAATGAGAAACTGCTGAAATATCGTGAAATTCTAAAAATTGTGCTGCCTGGTACAATCATAAACCGTCAATGTCATAATGAATTGATCGAGGAAATTATTTTAATCAAAGAAGAAATTGAAGTAAAAATATCAGAAAATATCATAAAACCCTTTTATGGAAAGTGCCCTAAATTGGAAAAAATTCGCTAAAAATAATATTTGAGAGAATATTTAGAAATCAATCTACTCAAAAATGTATTAGAGAGATTAAAAATTATGGATACTAAATTGAAGGTTCTTGAGAAAATAAATCTGCTTAATACAGAATTTGAATGTATCAATATCAATCCTGAATTTGCTGATACAAAACTGTTTTGTGAAAAATATTCATATCCAATGGAAAAATCATGTAACACCATTATTGTTGCATCAAAAAAAGAACCGAAACAATTTTGTGCATGTGTTGTAATAGCAACCACAAAATTAGATGTAAATAAGCGAGTTAAAAAAGTAATGGGAGTTTCAAAAGCCTCTTTTGCTTCAGCAGATGAAATGAAACAACTTACTGGAATGGAAGTCGGTGGGGTAACGGTGTTTTCGCTTCCTGATGATTTACCCATTTATGTTGATGAGAGAATCATGGATCTTGATTGGATCATTCTTGGTGGAGGAGGAAGGGACAAAAAATTTAAAACGTCCCCTGAGATTTTTCGTAAGTTGAAGGCTACTATTATTGAAAATTTAGCAGTTT
>Ga0208639_1002037_pt1 | contig 12288 bp, 11 predicted proteins | sample ETNtaG_33_FD_185772 | JGI IMG/M metagenome (GOLD analysis project Ga0208639, IMG submission 185772) | Marine microbial and viral communities from oxygen minimum zone, Eastern Pacific Ocean - ETNP201310SV76 (SPAdes) (version 2) | ecosystem: Environmental > Aquatic > Marine > Oceanic ...
ACTCCAAAACTTATCATGTCTGTAAGAGAGTCTAATTCTTTCCCAACTTTTGAAGTACCTTTAATTAATCTTGCAATTCTTCCATCAAGACCGTCTATCAATGCAGCAAAAATTATTGCTATAATTGCAAATTCAAATCTTTCATCTAATGCAAATCTAATTGATGTTAAACCAATACAAACTCCTATTAATGTAAGCATGTTGGGTAAAATCATCCTAGCATTTTTTTTATCTGTTACGATTTTTAAATTATTTTTTGGTTGTTCCATATTATTTTTTGGCTAACAATGTTTCTCCTGAAATTGCTGTCTGACCAACTTTTACTAGTGGCTCATAATTTTCATAATATACATCTACTCGACTTCCAAATCTTATCATACCTAATCTATCACCTTGATTTAATTCTTGATCTTTGTTTGTTTCACAAACAATTCTTCGAGCAATTAAACCAGCGATTTGAACTACGATTACATCGTTGTTTTGATTGTCTTTAATCTTAAAATAGTTTCTCTCATTTTCTTCACTTGATTTATCAAGTGAGGCATTAAAAAATTTACCAGGTTTATATAAAATTTCTTCTATCTTTCCACTGCATGGTATTCTGTTAACATGACAATCAAAAGCATTCATAAAAATACTTATCTTTTTAAATTTTTTATTTTCTAAACTGAGTTCCTTTGGACCATCTACTTCTCCAACGTTTACTACCTCTCCATCTGCTGGACTTACAAGATAATTATCATCTTCAATGATAATTCTTTCAGGATCTCTAAAAAAATAGTAAATCCAAATAGTTAAAACTAAACCTATTAAACCCAAAAAATCACTAAACGTGTAAAATACTATAGTGACTATCCCGGCTATAACTAAAAACTTATATCCTTCTGCGTGAATTTTTGGAAATATCTTACTAAACATATTCTTCTATTTGATAATTTTTCATTAATATGTATATAAAATCGCGAAATTCAATTAATAAGATAAATATATAAGTGACCAAAATTACCATAAAAAACCCCGTAGTAGAGTTAAATGGTGATGAAATGACCAGAATAATCTGGGAATTTATTAAGAATAAATTGATTCTTCCATACCTTGATCTCAGCATCGAATACTACGACCTTGGAATGAAAAATAGAGATAAAACTGATGACAAGATTACAATTGATGCAGCTAATGCAATTAAAAAAGTTGGTGTGGGTATAAAATGTGCAACAATTACTCCAGATGAAGCTCGAGTTGAAGAGTTTAATCTAAAAAAAATGTGGAGATCACCTAACGGAACAATAAGAAATATTATTGGTGGAACAGTTTTTAGAGAACCAATAATTTGTTCAAATATTCCAAAATTAGTTCCTTCATGGACAGACCCAGTTGTAATTGGAAGACACGCTTTTGGTGATCAATATAGAGCAACAGATTTTAAAGTTCCTGGTAAAGGGAAAATGGAAGTGAAATGGACCTCTGAAGATGGAAAAGATGAAATTAAATATGAGGTTTTTAATTTTACTGGACCTGGAGTTGCACTTTCAATGTATAATTTAGATAAATCAATTGAAGATTTTGCAAGATCTTGTTTTAGTTATGGATTGATTAAGAAATGGCCAGTTTATCTATCAACAAAAAATACTATTCTAAAAAAATATGATGGAAGATTTAAAGATATATTTGAGGAAGTTTTTAATAAAGAATTTAAAAAGAAATTTGAAGTAGCTAAAATTACTTATGAACACAGGTTAATTGATGACATGGTTGCTTGTGCTATGAAATGGAGTGGCAAATATATATGGGCCTGCAAAAATTATGATGGTGATGTTCAGTCAGATACAATGGCACAAGGTTATGGCTCATTGGGTTTAATGACCAGCACATTATTAACTCCAGATGGAAAAGTCATGGAAGCAGAAGCGGCTCATGGAACTGTTACTAGACACTATAGAATGCATCAACAAGGAAAGGAAACATCGACTAATCCAATAGCCTCTATTTTTGCCTGGACAAGAGGATTAGCACACAGAGGAAAATTAGATGGAAATGATGAACTCATTAAGTTTGCAAATACAATAGAACAAGTTTGTATTGAATGTGTTGAGAGTGGATCAATGACCAAAGATCTTGCAATACTAATTGGTCCTTCGAGCAAATATCTTACTACTAATCAGTTTTTAGATGAAATAGATAAAAATTTAAAAAAGAAATTAAATTAAAGTCTTAATTTTCTCAAAAGCTTCTTTAATTTTATTTTGGTCTTGACCTCCAGCTTGGGCAAAATCCTTTCTTCCACCACCACCTTGGCCACCAATAATTTCAGAGCTTAATTTTACAAACTTAACTGCATCAAATTTTTTAGTTAATTTATTTGTTATCCCTACAGCAACTCCTACTTTATCGTCTTTGATGGCAAAAACTACAACTATTCCTTCACCTAATTCTTTTTTACCATCGTCGACAAGTTTTCTTAATTCTTTAGGTGGAAGATCCTCAACTTTTTGAAATCTTATTTTTATTCCTTTAATTTCTTCATCTTTAATTTTATTTTTTGTTTTGTCATTGAGAACTGATTTAACTAACAACGTTTCTAGTTGTTTGGTTAAATTTTTTATTAATAATTTTTGATCTGTTTGTTCTAAAGTTGGTTTACCACCTAAGTTTGTTATTTGTTTAGTTAGATCTTTAATTGCTTCATCATTTTTTTCTGAAGATAAATTTGATAATTTTTCTTTGTTCTTTAAATAATCTTCTAATTGTTTATCTCTTAAGGCCTCAATTCTTCTTACGCCTGCGGCTATTGATGATTGGCTGACAATTTTAAATTTACCAATATCGCCAGTATTTTTAACATGTGTACCACCACATAATTCCGTAGAAAAATATTTTCCATTTTCATCACCCATTGAAAGAACTCTTACTTCATCACCATATTTTTCACCAAATAAGGCCAATGCTCCATTTTCAACAGCTTCATTAGGTGTCATTAATCTAGTTCTTACATCTGTTTTTTTTGTAACCATTGAATTTACAAATGTTTCAATTTTTTCAATATCTTCATTAGTAATTGGCTTCATATGACTAAAATCGAACCTCAGTCTACTTGGTTCAACTAAAGATCCTTTTTGTGTTACGTGTGTGCCCAAAACTCTTCTTAATGACTCATGAAGTAAATGTGTAGCTGAATGGTATGCTCTTGTATCATTTCTTCTATCTTCATTTATTTTCATTTCTACATTATCATTAAGTTTAATAGAACCACTTAATACTTTTCCATAATGAACAAAAAGATCTCCTAATTTTTTTTGGACATCTGTTACCTCAAACCTAAAATCACCATTTATAATTTCACCTGTATCACCGACTTGGCCACCTGACTCACCATAAAAAGGTGTTTGATTTATTATGATCATTCCTTCATCGTTTGATTTTAATTCTTTAACTTCTTTATTGTCTTTTAATAAAGATATAACAGCCCCTTCAGCTTGATTAGTTTCATAACCTAAAAATTCTGTTGGACCTAATTTATCTCTGATACCAAACCAAATGTCTTCAACTGCAGCATCTCCAGATCCTTTCCAGTTTTTTTTAGCAAGTTCTCTGCTTTCTTTCATCAAAGACTTAAATTTTTTGGTATCGATAGATAAAGATTTATTTCTTAAAATATCTTCAGTAAGATCTAATGGAAACCCATATGTATCATATAACTTGAAAGCAACTTCTCCAGGAAGCAATTTATCTATTTTAGATATTTCATCATTTAATATCTTTATTCCTCGATCTAATAAAACTAAAAACTTTTCTTCTTCCATTTTTAAAGTTTCTTTTATTAAAGACTCTGCTCTTTTAAGTTCTGGATAATTTCCTGACATTTCATTTTTAAGAGTTTCAAATAAATTATAAAATACTGGTTCTTTAGATCCTAATAAGTGAGAGTGTCTCATCCCTCTTCTCATGATTCTTCTAAGCACATAACCTCTGCCTTCATTTGATGGTAAAACTCCTTCAGCAATCAAAAATGAGCTTGCTCGTAAATGGTCGGCGATAACTCTAAAGCTAGAAAGGTTTGATTGATCAGGTTTTTTTTTAACAATATCAGAAGTAGATTGAATTAGTTTTTTAAAATGATCTGTTTCATAATTATCATGAGTTCCTTGAAGTAAAGCAGATGTTCTCTCTAAACCCATACCGGTATCTACCGATGGTTTTGGAAGATCTACCCTTTTATCTTTTGAAACTTGTTCATATTGCATAAAAACTAAATTCCAAATTTCAATAAACCTATCTCCATCTTGATCTTTAGTTCCAGGTAAACCACCTTTTAAATGATCACCATGATCATAAAATATTTCTGAACATGGGCCGCATGGACCAGTTTCACCCATTGACCAAAAATTATCTGATGTAGAAATTCTTATAATTCGATCATCATTAAAACCTGCTATTTTTTTCCAAAAATTGAATGCTTCATCATCCTCATGAAAAACAGTTACATAAAGTTTATTTTTATCTATTCCAAAGTCTTTAGTAATTAAATCCCAAGCATAATGAATTGCTTTTTCTTTAAAATAATCACCAAAGGAAAAGTTTCCCAACATTTCAAAAAAAGTATGGTGTCGAGGTGTATATCCAACATTTTCTAAATCATTATGTTTTCCGCCAGCTCTTACACATTTTTGTGAAGTTGTAGCTCTTTGATAGTCTCTTTTTTCTAAGCCTGTAAATACGTTCTTGAACTGAACCATTCCAGAGTTAGCAAACATCAATGTTGGGTCGTTGTTTGGTACTAGATTACTAGATTCAACTATCTTATGATCATTTTTCTCAAAATATTTTAAGAATGTTTCTCTTATTTGATTTAATGATTTCTGAGCCATATTTTTAAAATACAGCTTTTTTATTCTATGTCTAGGTAGCCGATAAGGGGAAAAAGGCGCTTATATTAAGCGCCTTTTATAATTTAAAGATGACCTTTAATTTTAGTTCTTTTTAGGAGAAGCAGCTTCTTCTTTTTCAGCTACTTTCTTCTCTTTCTCAATTTTTTCAGGATCTAAAGGATTTCCTTCGATTTTTTTAGAAATCACACCAGCTTTTTCCCTAATTGCCATTTCAATTTCTGCGGCAACTTTTGGATTTTGAGCTAGATAAACTTTAGCATTTTCTCTTCCTTGACCTATTTTTTCTCCTTTATAAGCATACCAAGCACCTGACTTTTCAATAATATCGGCCTTAGCACCTAGGTCAACTAACTCACCCATTTTACTAATTCCTGTTCCATACATTAAGTCAAACTCAACAACTTTAAATGGTGGTGCAACTTTATTTTTGACTACTTTTACTCTTGTAGAATTACCAATAATTTCATCTTTATCTTTGATGGCACCAATTCTTCTAATATCCATTCTTACTGATGAATAAAACTTAAGTGCATTTCCACCAGATGTTGTTTCAGGACTTCCAAACATAACTCCAATTTTCATTCTAATTTGGTTAATGAAAATCATCATTGTATTCGTATTTGAAATTGAACTTGTTAATTTTCTTAATGCCTGACTCATTAATCTTGATTGAAGACCAACATGATGATCTCCCATCTCACCTTCGATTTCAGCTCTTGGTGTTAATGCTGCAACAGAGTCAATTACGATTACTGAAATAGAGCCTGATTTTACTAACGTATCAGCTATTTCTAATGCTTGCTCACCTGCGTCTGGTTGTGAAATTAATAACTCTTCAGTATTTACACCTAATTTTTTAGCATAAACTGGGTCTAAAGCATGTTCTGCATCAACAAATGCACAAATTCCACCTGCTTTTTGAGCTTCAGCAACAACTTGTAATGCCAATGTTGTTTTTCCAGAAGACTCTGGTCCATAAACTTCAATAATTCTTCCTTTAGGCAATCCACCTATTCCTAAAGCTAAATCCAAACTCAAAGATCCTGTTGATACCGACTCGATATCCATAGCTCTTCTTTGGCCTAACTTCATAACTGAGCCTTTTCCGAAATTGTCAGTTATTTGGCTGATTGCAGCATCTAATGCTTTGTTTTTCTCTTTAATATCTGCTTCTTGGTCTTTAGTGGATTTAACCACTTTTAGGTTATTTTTCGTCATTTTTAGCCTCTTTTTTTAATTTTTTTAACACTCGAATCATAAAATAAATGTACACATTTTGTTCTCATTAGCAAGATTAATTTAAATTAGGTTAAAAAACCCAATTATTATCTAATTTTTAGATGCTCACTATTCAGTAATCCGACTGATTTTAGGAGGTTAAATTGTGAGAGAATATAGTTTCTTTCAGAATCGGCTAATGAAATTTGAGCATTTAATAACAAAGAATTGGATTGAATAACTTCTAAAGTAGTTCTGTCTGATCCACTGTTATATTCGGCTACGATCCCTTCGTTTGCAATTTCAGCAGCATTTACTTGTGCTCGAACCGAATTTAATAAACTTTTATTAGACTGATAATTTGACCATGCACTGGCTACATCTGTTTGATTTTTTTTAGTCATATTATCAAGTAATAAATTTTTTCGTGACTCTGAGCTTTTATTTTTTTTTAATGAAGCAATATTTTTTCCTCCTGAGAAAAATGGCCATGTTATTGTAGCTTTAAGAGTATCTTTTTCCTTTTCATCATAAGTAGAGCTTAGATCGTCTGTTTTAGATCTATCAAATGATAAAGTTGCAGATGGCGCTAAATCAGATCTAGCACTTATTGTATCTTTTTTAGCTTGTTCATATTCTAATTTGGCAATTATTAAATCAGGATTATTTTTAATCGATATCTCAATTGCAGAATTTAATTGTTCAGGCAAAGTAACTTTTTTTATTGAATTTTTATCTAACAATTCTGGATCATTCAATTTTCCAATAACATTTTCATAATTAAGTTTACTAGTTAAAAATTCATTTTCTGCTTGTATTAATTTTGCTTGAGCTCCTGCTAAAGATGACTCGGATTGTGCTACGTCAGATAAGGCCACCTGTCCTCTTTCAAGTCTAATTCTATCTGTTTCAACTTGTCTATCTAATAAATTTACATTAGATCTGTTTATCTTTAGTTTTTCATTCGTTGAAATAAGTCCTGTATAGGCTTCAATAGATTTATACAAAATTTCTTGCTCTTTCTTCAAAAGTTTAGCTTCAGCTAAATCAATTCCTATTTTACTTTTTGCTAATTCTGCACCTCTCCCAAAATCAATCAAAGTTTGAGTAATTGTTATTGATTTAACTGTTGGATCTACATCAGTAATCGCAGCATTTGCCCCACTTCGATTAGTTAACTTATCAGTGTCCTCTTGGCTTTTACTACCACTTAAAGTAACTGTTGGAAGATAAGATCCTTTTGAAATATTTAATTCTTGTTCTGAAATATTTAAATTTTCTCTTTCAGCATTTAACTCAGGATTAGTTTCATAAGCTCTTTTTAAAGCTGACATAAAAGTTTCTGCAAAAACAGAACCTGTAAAAACAATTGTAATCAGCAAAGCTTTTAAAAATATTTTCATTTGTTTTTATATACAGCAGATTTGATCTGATGGTTGCTATTTAAATTTAATATAATTGATGCATACTTTGGCATGTTCTTAAACATATTTTGTGTAATTCTTTGATAAGTCTGCATAAATTTAATCACATCATCTTTGCTCATTATTTTATTCTTTGAACTGTTCTTACTTTTTAGCCAAAGTTTATGTTCTTGCTTCAATCTCCATTTTTGTAACAAGCTAAAATTTTTAGCTTTTAAATAAATTAAACAATTAAGTTGTGAATATAATTTTTTATATTTAGATTTCAATTGTTGGTTTACATATTTCCTCCAAATAAGTTTTTGATCATTGGCTTTTTCAAGATAATTTAATGATTTTTTTAGTGTCATGTTTTTTTCTGACCTTGCTCCGACACACCATCCTTCAAAAATAATTACATCTGGTTTGTCTCTTAAATCATACCAATACTTCTTACTAAATCTATCATCTATTGCTTTATTAAAAGTTGGAAGTTTAATTTTTTTAAATTTTTTACTTTTAGTTTTTTTAAAAAAATTTGACATCATTTTCACATCATGAGTTCCGGGTACTCCTCTAGTTAAAAGCATTGGGTGCACTCTTTTTGATAAACTTCTTCTCTCTTTTCTAGTTTTATAAAAATCATCTATAGAAATTCTAAAAACTCTCAATTTAAAGTATTTAGTTAAAATTATCTTAATTATTGAACTAATCGTTGTTTTGCCAGTTCCTTGGCCTCCTGCTAAACCTACAAAATAAGGTTTTTTTTTATTAGCTTTATTATTAATCCAAAAACAAACTGGTATTAAAAAAGATTTAATCATTTTCTCTTTGTTTTTAAATTTTTCAGTTGTTGTTTCTTGAGATTTAATAAATCTTAAACAATCTTTTTTTACTCTATTAAAACAAAAACTAACTAATTGCATGAAAATTATTTTTTTTGATCTAAAGGATGGTTCTCTCCATCGTTAACAGGAACATTTTCAATTTCAAATGGTTTAATTCCCTCTATACAAGCAATATTGACACCATATATTTTTGGATTACTTCTTGGTCTATTGTGAGTATGAATACCACAAACTTTACAAAAATAATGTTTGGCAGTTTTTGTTTTAAATTGATAAAGTGTTAAAAACTCTTCTCCTTTTACAAATTTAAAATCATCTGGTCCAATTACACCTATGATATAACCTTTTCTTTTACAGATAGAACAATTACAACGCATAATTTTTTCAAACCCTTTTTCAGGAACATTAACTTCTGCTTCTATTGCTCCACAATGACATGTTAATTTTTTCATTTTTTCTCCTTATTTAATTTGAAATACATCTTGCTGCGATTTTATTACCATCAATATCACGAACATACGCATAATAATTTCCATCAGATCTTGGTCCAGGATCCCCTTCATTAACAGCTCCATTTTCTAATGCAGTTGCATGGAATTTATCGACAACCTCTTTTGTTTCGGCTGATAGAGCAACCATTGTGCCGTTGCCTACGGTAGCTATTTCTTTATTATGAGGTTTTGTAATATAAAATTTAACTTCACTTGAATGACCGTAACCGATATATCTTTCTGTAATAGTAACTCTTTTCATTCCAAGATGAACCAAGACAGCATCGTAAAATTTACTTGATTTCTCAAGATCATTAGTTCCAACCATTACAAAACTAAAAATATTCATGAACAGATTAAAAAATATACATTTTAATTTTTGATTTAAACTATCTCTGGTTGAAGTTATCCACAAGCATACAAAATGTGGTTTTGATGTTCACGTTTTGATTCACTTTTGATTCAGTTACAGACTCAAAATACAACCTATTGACTGTATTGTATAACTAGGCTAAAAATAAGAACAAAACAAGAACATGAAACTAACTATACCCTATTATCTGCATAAAGCTGGCGCTGGATTTCCATCACCTGCCACTGATTACATTGAAGAAGATATTGATCTCAACATGCATTTAATAAAAAATGTTCCAGCTACTTTCATTATCAGAGTGCAAGGAAAATCCATGATGGATGTTGGTATTAATGATGGGGATTTACTGGTTGTCGATAAAAGTTTAAAACCAAAAAACTTTTCAACAGTAATTGCAAATGTTCATGACGAACTTATAGTTAAAACTTTAATTCAAGAAAAAGATAAAAAATTTTTAACATCAGGATCTAAAGAATTTTCTGACAAAATTTTAATTAATGAAGAACAAGATATTTTTATTTGGGGAGTTGTAACTTATGTTATCCACTCAGTATTCTAAAAAAATAGCACTAATTGATTGCAATTCTTTTTATGTTTCTTGTGAAAGATTATTTAATCCAAAAATAAGAAAAAGACCTGTTGTAGTTTTATCCAATAATGATGGTTGTATTATATCAAGATCAAATGAGGCAAAAGCTTTAGGAATTAAAATGGGTGAACCTTATTTTAAAGCGAAAGATATTATTGTAAAAAACAAAGTTGAAGTTTTTTCATCAAATTATTCTTTATATGGTGATTTATCTAGAAGAGTAATGAGAACTCTTAAAAGATTTAATTCTAAAATAGAAATTTATTCAATCGATGAGGCATTTATAGACCTATCAAATTTTCCAGATTCAGAAGTAGAAAAAGTTGGAAAAGAAATTAGAGAAACGGTTTTACAATGGACTGGTATTCCAACTAGTATTGGTATTGCTAAAACTAAAACTTTAAGCAAAATTGCAAATCATATTGCGAAGAAAAAACAATCAGGTATTACAAGTTTAATTGGTATAGAAAACTTAGATCCAATTTTAGAAAAAATTGAAATTAATGATGTGTGGGGTATTGGTAGACAACTCACAAAGTTTTATCAAAAAAACGGGATCTGTAATGCCAAACAACTTAAGAATAAATCTAATACCTGGATTAAAAAATGTTCCAATGTTTTAAGTTCAAGAACAGCAATGGAACTTAAAGGGATTCCTTGTATCAATTTAGAAACAACTACCACAAAAAGAAAAAGTTGCGTTGTCTCTAGATCATTTGGAAAAAGAATTGAAAAGTTTCAAGAATTAAAAGAAGCAGTAGCAAACTACTGTTTAAATGCATCTGAAAAAATTAGATCAGAGTCTTTAGTTGCAAAAGCAATTACAATATTTGTTAGAACTAGTCCATTTCAAAAAAACTTTGGTTATTATTCAAATGCAAAGACAATTGATTTTCCAATTTCAACAAACAATAGTATTGAGGTAGTTAAAACTGCAGTATCAATTTTAGAAACAATTTTCAAAAATGGTTATCATTATCAAAAAGCAGGAGTTATGCTTACAGGTCTGTCTAATGCTAATGATAAAACAAACCTGTTTTCATCTGAAAAAGATGAAAAAATAAATAGTTTAATGAGGTCTATTGATAACACAAATCATAGATATGGAAGATGTACTTTAAGTGTTGCAAGTGCTGGGGTTCAAAAAAGATGGAATATAAAAAGAGAATATTCTTCTAAAATAGATACGGCTGATTTTTATTGTTTACCAACGATTAGAGCTTAAAAATTTTTAAAAGTTTATTATTGCATGCTATCAGTCTAGATTACAGGAGCAAGTTCATGAATGCTTTTCCATTCGTCCACAACATAATTTATTATTAAATTTTTTCTAACCCCTTCAATGTTTTGTTTTGATACTCCGTGCCATGAATTTGTTCCTGCATTAAACATAAGTCCCAAATTTGATTTATATGTTACTTTAGAATGAAAAGTTTTATCAGAATTATATATTGTTGTACCCCATTCATTTGATCCAGTATCTTTTGATAAATAGACAAGAAAAGTCAACAATTTTTCCTTTATATCCAAGTGAGGCTCTAACCAAAAATCACCTGTATCCATAGTATATTCAATTCTTAATTTGCCTTTTGTTAAGCTTCTTCCACCGCCACATATATTTTCTAAGCTTTTAATAATTTTATAGTTATTAAAAACTTCAACTATACTCTTAATAACTTTAAATTTTTCAGAATTTTCTTTATTAAAAAAAATTCTTGTTTGGTTATTGCTTTCCCTTTTTCCAGTGTAATGATCAATTTTTGGTGCTTGAAAAGGAAGTTTTAAAAGTTCATCAATTATATCATCTGGAAAAACTCTCTCATATATCCAATGGCTAAAAGGAATACTTGTATATCTTGATTTTTTTAGATTTTCATCAACAGATTCTAATAATGTTTTTTGCATAAATAAATTTAACAATAACTATACAAACAAAATAAAATTAATTTGTTTTAGATCAATACTGTCAAAATAAATAAATGATAAATTATCCTTAAAGTGATTCTATTATGAATTAATATATACTTATGACTCAATTAACTTCTAAAACATTTGAAATTAACCCTAAAAAAAAAGGATTATTAATTGAAAATCCAGTTTATAAACCTTTTAGATACCCTTGGTGTTATGATGCCTGGTTAACACAACAAAGAATTCATTGGCTACCAGAAGAAGTACCTATGTCTGATGATGTACAAGATTGGAAAAAAAAAATTACACCATCAGAAAAAAATTTACTTATGCAAATTTTTAGATTTTTCACTCAAGCAGATGTGGAAGTAAATAATTACTACATGGGTCATTGTATGAATGTTTTTAAACCAACAGAAGTAAAAATGATGCTTTCTGTTTTTTCAGCAATGGAAACAGTTCATATAGCGGCTTATGCACATTTATTGGATACCATAGGACTTCCTGAGACAGAATATTCAGAATTTTTAAAAATAAAAGCAATGAAAGATAAATATGATTACTTACAA
>Ga0208639_1002045_pt1 | contig 12255 bp, 9 predicted proteins | sample ETNtaG_33_FD_185772 | JGI IMG/M metagenome (GOLD analysis project Ga0208639, IMG submission 185772) | Marine microbial and viral communities from oxygen minimum zone, Eastern Pacific Ocean - ETNP201310SV76 (SPAdes) (version 2) | ecosystem: Environmental > Aquatic > Marine > Oceanic ...
CTTTTAATTCTTTGTAATAATTCTCTTTTAAATTCTTTCTCTGCATGATATAGATGTGAAACCTTTTTAATTGAAAGAATCTTCTTGAATCTCAAGTGATATTTCTTTTTAATATCTAATTCTTTCTGAATAAGATCAAAATTACTACTAACAATTTTTTCTATCTCACCATCTGACAAATCATCAATATTCTTTTTATATTCTTTATTATTGTCTTTTCTTTGATTATATATTTCTAGCATAGCGTCTGAGAATTCATTATAAACAGGCCAAAAGACCTGAGCTTCCTCAGTTGTTAAATCCAATTGAGTTGTAATAAAAGCAACTTTCTGAATTTCAATTTTTTCCCTCTTTTTTTCTGACATGTTTTGAGAAAAAATAAAAAGAGGACATATTAATGCGATTAGTGTTGTTTTAAAATTCATAATTTTTATTTTTAAAGTTCGTAAATTAGTTCGTTATAGTCATACTGTTCCATCATAAATTCATCAATTTCTTCTATTTCTAGGTCTGTATATTCATAAATTAATCCTTGTAAAATATCCTCTTCTAAATATACTAAGATGTCATTATCAGTTAGTTCGATTACAGAAATTTCTTTATTATAAATTTCTGTTTTGTTATTAAATAAAGTGAATAAAACTAACATAATTCCTAAAACAGGAGTAATTATTTGTAGTTTAAGCATGCTAATAAAAGATGATTTTTCTTCTAATTTACATTGCTCCTGAATATCAAATTTTAATTCCTGAAAATATCCGTTCGGAACCGTAAAAGGAATTCTTTTCTCTAAATTTTCTATGTCTGTTCTTTTATTCATCAGTATTAAGATGTTTGTAATTGAAAAAGGTTTAATTCTCTTTTAAAAACTCTTCAATTTTATTTTTTGCATGATGGTAATTTGCTTTTAATGCTCCTACAGAGGTTCCTAAAATTCCAGAAATCTCATCATATTTCATATTATCAAAATATCTCATATTAAAAGCTATTCTTTGTTTAGTTGGAAGTGTTAAAAGTGCTTTTTGTAATTTTCTTTCAATATCATCTCCATCAAAATAACTATCTGCTGAAAAATTTTCTGATAATAGATATGAAACCACATCTAAAGATTCGAAATAATGTTTCTTTTTCTTGTTCAGAAAATTAATGGATTCATTTGTTGCAATAGTATAAATCCAAGTGTATATTTTTGAATCACCCTTAAATTTTTCTAGGTTCTTCCAAACTTTTATAAAAGTATTCTGAGTAATATCATTTGCATCTTCATGAGAAAGTACAATTTTCCGTATGTGCCAATAAGCTCTCTCTTGATTCTGATTAATGATATAATTAAATGCCAAATTCCTTGTTTCAGGATTTTGGAACATTTCTAAAAGTTGTTTGTCGTTATACTCCCCCATTTATTATTTTTTAGATGGGATTTATTAGAAAAGGTTTAACTGTTTTTTAGAATGAAAATGTAAATATAAAAAAACCCACCAATTTAGTGGGTTTTAATACAAATATATGAAGTCTCTTATTTTATTTCTGTAGTATATACATTCCCTTTCCACCAAAAAAGTTGTGTTTTGCTTGATCCATATTGATCTACTGCCATATCAAAAGCGGATCCAAATGAATGCAAATCGAGTACAGGAATTAAAGTGCCGTTGTAATCTTTCATTTCTAATTCTTTTACAATAGTATTTGGATCCTCAGTTGGAGTCAGATGGAGATGAGAGTGTGGTATTTCATTCTGTATTTTAGGATGCTTTGGAGCAATTGTCATTTCATCAATTAGATGAGTAGCTCCTGCAAATTTGTCAATAATAAACATAGTATATCTGATGTCTACAGATATCGTTCTCTGTATTTCATTCTCAAAAGCAATATCTCCACTCATAGCTTCCCAGTTCCCATCAAATGCAGTACCAACAATTTCTCCCCATGCGTTAATCACTGGAGATCCGGAATTTCCTCCAGTAATATCATTGTTTGAAATAAAATTAATTCGTAAATTTCCGTTTTCATCCCCATACTGCCCGTAATCTCCAATTTCATATAATTCCTTTAGTTTTTCTGGTACAATAAATTCATCATTAGTTGGATCTTCTTTCTCAATTATTCCATCGATTGTTGTATAAAAATCATAATGCATTGCATTCCCTGGATCATAATCACCTACATTTCCGTAAGTAACTCGCATAGTAGAATTTGCGTCTGGATAATACTTCTGGTCAGGATTCATTTCTCTTAGTCCAGCAATAAATAATCTGTTCCCTTCTTCTAATTTTGATCTAACTGACTTTCTTTTTTCATAGTGATTTTCAATATAATAATCATAAATCGACATCATTGTTGTGTAGGCAGGATCTCTTTCTAATTTCATCTTAGATGGATGATCTAGAAATTTCATAAACTTCTCTTTAGATGAAAAAATAGATCTTCTGAAAACATTCTTTGCATAATAGTCAAAATCAAGAGATTTGAATCCAAATAATTGGTTTTCAATCTTCTTAAATACTGCAGGATGTTGATTTTTTGGAACATTATAATAGTACATCTCTAACATAGAAGCAAAAAGTTCCTCATCAATTGTTGAGTTGTAGTTCTTATAAAATTCTTTTGCTTCTTTTCGGATCTCCTTCATAAACTTTCTTTTCTCTTTCTCATCTGTTGGGATATTTACCAATTGCCTATTCATTAGAAAAGAAAAATACATAATTTCCGCGCCTTGAAATATTGCTTCATTCAAATAAGTTCTGGCAATATTAATCTTCCTGTTCTGCTCATAAGCATCTTCAATTAGATTTAAAGTGTTTCCATATTTTTCGTATCTCTCATCATCTCCCGAATTTACCCAATCCGTAAATTCATTTTCTATTTCTACTTTTTTATCATAAACTCTCATTCTTTTTAATCCTTTAGACTGCCCAATAAAGTATTTCCAATAATTTGAAGTCCCTGCATATTTAGAAGCGTATTGAATTTTGGTTTTCTTGTTTGCGTCCATACCAGATTTCATGATTGCTAACTTTTCTGATCTAATCTGAACAATTGTTGGATTAGATTGTTCTAAAGCTTGTTGAACTCCAAAAGAAGTTAAAAATCTATCTGTGCTTCCAGGGAAACCAAAAATCATGGTATAATCTCCATTATCTACACCATCTAACTGAATTGGCAAATGATGCTTTGGAGTGTAGGGAATATTTTCCTCAGAATATTCTGCAGGACTTCCATCAGGGGCGCAATATACTCTAAATAATGAGAAATCTCCTGTATGTCTTGGCCACATCCAGTTATCAGTATCTCCTCCAAATTTTCCTATTGATGAAGGAGGAGCTCCAACTAATCTGACATCATTATATGTAATATAAGTCATTAAATAAAATTCATTTCCTCCAAAGAAAGATTTTACTCTTGCATTATAATCCGTTCCATCCGTTTTTTCTAAAGCTATTTCATTAAAAATTGCTCTAAGTTGCATATTTCTTTCTGATTCTGTTGCCTCTCCTAGGTTTTCCAAAACTCTATCAGTTACAGATTCAATACTAACTAAAAAAGAAACAGTAAACCCTTCATTAGGAAGTTCCTCATCTCTTGTCATAGCCCAGAAACCATCTGTTAAATAATCATTAGCTACAGTTGAATGTGTTTGTATTACATCAAAACCACAATGATGATTTGTAAGCATTAATCCCTCTGAAGAAATCATTTCTCCAGTACACATTCCTCCATTTAAAGCGACAATTGCATCTTTTAAAGAAGAGTTGTTTACATCATATAAATCTTGAGCGCTAAGTTGTAATCCACATTCTTGCATATCAGCCTCATTCATAGCTTGTAATAATTGAGGAAGCCACATACCCTCATCTGCTTTTACTGAAGAAAAAGTAAAAACTGAAAGGAATATTATCGAAAATATTTTTTTTGTCATTGTTTTAGTTTTTATAAGTTGTAAGCAAATATAAAATAAATCACTTCATATAAAAATAATTTGTAAGGCAGATTCCGAAAATAAATGTTAGCAATTTAATATGTTATTCTCACTGTTTTACATCTAGAGAGGAACGCAATCCGTTGCCTAACAACATAAAAGCTAACACTGAAAGCATAATAAACATTCCTGGAATAATTGCTAAATATGCTTTATCCATAATAATATAATTGTAATGATCTTTTATCATTATCCCCCATGTAGGAATAGGAGGTTGTGCTCCTAATCCCAAGAAACTCAATCCTGATTCAATAAGTATAGCTGCTGCAAAATTTGCTGCCGAAATAACAATTATTGGTGCCAACACATTTGGTAAAATATGCTTAAATATAATTCGAAAATTAGAATAAGCTAAAACTTTTCCAGCCTCAACATATTCTCTATTTCTTTGCGAAATAAACTCTCCACGAACAACTCTAGCAACTTCTACCCACATAGTTAATCCAACAGCTATAAATACTTGCCAAAAACCTTTCCCAAGCGCCAATGTAATAGATATAACCATAAGTAAAGTCGGTATAGACCAAACAACATTTACAATCCACATGATAATATCATCTACTTTTCCTCCAAAATAACCTGCAAGTGAACCAAATAAAATTCCAATAATTAAGGAAATTAATACCGCAATAAATCCAATGGAAAGAGAGATCCTGCTACCATAAATTATTCTGCTATACAAATCTCTACCATATTTGTCGGTTCCAAAATAATAGGTTCTATCTGATCTCTGATACTCACCTTCATATTCCACATATTCAGAAGTAGTAATAAGGCAATAAGAAATCCCAAGATTATTTTTATGTAAATCTTTTGCAAAAATTTCTTCACCATTAATTATCAGAGTTGAGACCTTGGTAAAAGGAGGAAGGGTGGAAAGTTCCAAATTCATTTCTGAAGCATATTTAGTTTTATCCGTCATGAAAGTATAAGAGAATACAGATACAATTGTTAATATTAAAATAAAAACTAAAGAAAAAAATGCTAGTTTATCTTTTCTGAATTTTTTCCAAGCAATTCTATTATTTAAATTATTAAAATGTCCAAAATCTTGGAATAAACACAGAAAAAAAAGAAAAATACAAAAACAAAAAAACAATGAATTATTTATCATTTACATACCGAATTTTCTTCCTCTCCATTTAGGAGAATAAACTAAAGACAAAGTTACAATAATAACAGTATAAATTGCATTTATAATTTCAAAAGGAAAAAGATATATTAACAAATCCTTTCTTCTGAAAAAATGTAAAACTTCTTTTAAAAACAAATAATCCGTTACATATTTGATAAATACCGCTACAAATAAATTTATCCAAATTATATAAATGTTATCGAGATCTAAAAAAATACTGACTAAGGTTAAAACTAAAAGAATTGAAAGGAGCGAATTCATTAAAAATACAACTGATGCAACATAAAAGCTTTGCAAATCTCTTGTGGTTTTTGAATTTGAAATCCATCTTAACTTTTGATGAAATTGAGAAACCAAATCAGGATTAGCATTGGTCTCTACAATTGAATCTAAATCTTTTGAGAAAAGAATTCCATCTTTATAATGATTCTTAAAATAATGCAATAATGAAACATCATCAGTGTTAAAACCATGAAAAACATCCAGAGGAATTTCATCATACTCCTTCCTTCTGAATGCTAAATTTGCTCCATTACAAATAGTTGATTTCTTCCTTTGAATAGCAGCCGCCCCAGAAGACACTAAACTTATCAACTCTAAAGATTGGAATTTATTTAGAAAATTATCTTCAGAAGAATACTTAACTGGTCCTGCAACAAATTTAATATGCTTATTAGTAAAATTACTTAACATTGTTTTTATCCAATTTTCTTGAATCTTGCAATCTGCATCTGTGCATAAAATCACATCTCCTTTCGCAAATCTAACTCCTTTTCTAATTGCATTCTTCTTCCCAATCTCATCATCATTCATACAAATAATATGTAAATTTTTCCATTTTTCAGATTCTTTGTGTAAAATTTCTAGAGTCTTATCTTCCGAATGATCATCTACAATAATCAATTGAAATCTCTCTTTATCAACATTCTGATTCATTATATCTTTTATCAGATTTTTAATATTTTGCTCTTCATTCCGACAAGCTACTACAACTGAAACGGTATTATTATTATTTACTTCTTTACTCTCACTAATTTTATTCCAAGCTATTTTGTAGAGAAGAATCAGAGTTGCATAAATGAAACATATTAATAAAACTATATAAATCATGTCAGACGGAAATTGTTAATACAAACTTAATCTATTTCAGAAATTAAAATAGAAAATTGAAAATCATTTCTTAATTTTGGGAAATCAGAAATATATTTTGGAGAAAGAACGTATAATATTAGGAATTGACCCGGGTACAAATATAATGGGATATGGAATTATCAGTATCCTGAATAAAAAAATGGAAATGGTGCAAATGGGTGTAATCCACTTAGAGAAGATAGATGGTCATGCTCTTAAACTTAAAAAAATATTCGAAAGAACTATTCAACTTGTTGATGAGTATAAACCAGATGAAGTATCATTAGAAGCTCCTTTTTATGGTAAAAATGTACAATCAATGCTGAAGTTAGGAAGAGCTCAAGGGGTAGCAATGGCAGCTGCATTATACAGAGATGTTCCTATTTTTGAATACACTCCAAAAAAAATAAAGAAATCTATTACTGGAAATGGAAATGCTTCTAAAATCCAAGTTGCTTCTATGTTACAATCACTTTTTAATATAGAAAATATGCCAAAACACTTAGATGCAACAGATGGTTTGGCTGCTGCTGCTTGTCATTATTTTCAAAGAAATGACAGTTCTTCAGGTAAAAGTTATTCTTCTTGGTCGTCTTTTTTAAAGGATAACCCTGATAAATTAGCTTAAAGCTAAATTGATTTTTTCAGCAATTTCTCTCATTTTATCAGGAGAAAAAGTTTTTTTCTCACGTTCAAAGTTAATGTCGGAAACACCATTAATTGGAATAAGATGAATATGTGCGTGTGGAACTTCTAAACCAATAACAGCTACTCCTATTCTTTCGCAAACAATTACTTTATCCATTGCTTTTGCTATTTTCTGTGAAAAATTCCATAGTCCTAAATATTCGTCCGAATCTAAATCAAAAAGATAGTCAGTTTCTCTTTTTGGGATAACTAATACATGTCCGTAAGCTAAAGGAAATGCATCTAAAAAAGCGAAATAATTTTTATCTTCTGCTACTTTGTAAGAAGGTATTTCATTATTAACTATTTTTGAAAAAACACTAGACATTTAAGCAGCTTCTATTTTCATGACTTCAAATTTTATTATTCCGTTCGGAATCTGAATTTCTGCAATCTCACCAACAGATTTTCCTAGTAAGCCTTTCCCAATTGGAGAAGAAACAGAAATCTTTTTTGCTTTTAAATCTGCTTCTGCTTCTGGAACAATGGAGTAAGTCATTTCCATGCCATTTGACGTGTTTTTAATAGTAACTTTTGTTAATAATCTAACAACAGAAACATCTAATTTTGAAGTATCTACTACCCTAGCATTACTATATATAGCTTCTAATTTATTTATTCTATCTTCCAGATGACCTTGAGCTTCTTTTGCAGCATCATATTCTGCATTTTCTGATAAATCACCTTTATCTCTTGCTTCTGCAATTTGCTGAATTACTTTTGGTCTTTCAACGCTTTTAAGATGTTCTAGTTCATCTTTTAATTTCTGTAATCCTTCCTCCGTAAAATATTGAATATCACTCATAATTTTTTACTTTTTTATCTGTATTAAAACAACAAAAAGGAAGTATTACCTTCCTTTTTAATATAATATTTTGTGTTTGTTCTTTATAAATCTATCCTACAACCAATAGCATGACATCCTTTAAATGGGGAAGTATATCTATATGAGTAATCTACCCCAAATGTAGACCCGTTCCCCATTGGAAGCTCAACAGTAAAACCAGCAGTTGGACCAACTACTGCAGTAGTTCTCGTTTCAAACTCCAAAAGTCCTTCTTCATAAACAAATCCTGCTCTTAACATGAAATATTCCTTATATGAATATTCTCCTCCTAATCTATATTGATCTTTCTGAAAAGAATTTGAAGTAAATGTACCAGCTCCTGTTAATCTATGATTAATAAGATTTATATCATATGACATTCCAATATTGAATAAGGCAGGTAAATCAAAATAACTTCCTCTTTGCTCAACAGTCATCTTATAATCATCATCACTACCACCAGGAATAATACCTCTAAATGAAAGCCCATCACCAGCAAAAGACATTCTTGGTCCCCAATTTTTAAACGAAATACCAAATTTTAATTTATCTTGATCTCCAGTTCTGTATTGAATTCCAGCGTCAAAAGCAACACCATTAGCACTAACATCCGATATTTGCTCTGAGATCATTCTTATAGTTGCTCCACCCTGAATACTATTAGAAAAAATATGTGCATAAGAAGCTCCTATATTCATAAATCTTGGTGAAAAAGTACCAATACCACCATCTGGCATATCTACAGTAGTAATTTCAATATCTCCAAAATTCATTGACATAATACCTAATCCCATAACACCTGATTCTCCAATTTTTTGGGAAAATCCAAAAGTACTAATACTACTTACAGATTCATTAGGATTAAATAATTCATTACCATATTGTAACCAAGAAGTTTGAGTGAAAATTAATTCTGTTTTCTCAGTAGAAGCTAATCCAGCTACATTAGAATACTGACTCTCAAGACCAGTTACACTTGCTACATTTGCCGCTCCCCAACCAGAAGATCTTCCAAATGGATTTATTAATAATTCTGACGCTCCAGCAGAGCCCGCTCTAATAGCTTGTTCCTGCGCAAATCCATATTTTACTGGAAGTAATAAAACTGCACATACAATAGTAATCTTGAAAGAATGAGTTATTTTTTTCATATTTAACATTTTCATTTTCTTTTATTTTTTAAAAAGTATCTAAATCAATCGGACGTAGCACTCCAAACCATTTTAGAATCTTATTTTGCTCTTTTCCATCTATCGTTGTTCTAACATGAATAATATATAATCCACTCGCAACAGGTATACCGTGATCATTTTTTAAGTCCCAATCTGCAGAAGTTAGGTCATCTGATTTCTTAATAGTTTTAACTAAAGTACCATTAACTGTGAAGATTCTTATAGTAGTCTTCTTTGGAAGATTTGTAATCTTAATTCTATTATCTAATTGACTGATTTCATATTCTGAATATCCGTAATACGGATTCGGAACAACATTAATTAACTCTAAAGCAGATACTGCCTTCTCATCATTTTTGTCTTCAGAAACTAAATCTGTAGTATTAAACTCATAAACTGGATTAAAGTTATTTATTGGCATATCTGCTATTACCCTAGCTTTTGAGTTTCCTGTAAAAGAAGTAGTTGTAGCTATAAATGATTCTCCAACCTGATAATCAGTGCCTGCATGAGTAACTTTTTTGCCACCATAAATTTTAGGTTTAGTAAGCATACATTTAGAATTATGAATCTGTAAGTTATTATCAGCTACATAATAGGTGTTCCCAACAACTAATGCATCAGAAGAGTTTAATATCTGTGACGGGTTAACATTTACATATGGGTTATAAGTAGAATTTACTCTTAATTTTATTCTAGCGGTATTATTTCCTCCTTTACCAAAAAGTTGAGATCCAGCTCCAGGAGCTAATAGTGGAGATCCTACCCAAGTTGTATGTTGGAATACTTTAGCAATACTTGCTTCATAATTTGAGTTTGTTGTATCGCTTAGTAAATTATAAACCCAAGCTCCTTCATCATAAGATGGACATAAATCATAAGTAAGGTAATCATCTTCTGCCATAGCTGAAGCGTCTCCTCCAATTACATATATAAAGTGTTTACCTCCAAATAAATAACTTCCTCCTGAAAACTGTCCTGTTGAACTTGAATAACTAGGAAATTCTTCTGTCATAATATTTGAGGTTGGGTTCCATTTCATATCTCTTCCATTTTCACCTGACAACCAAGAATCTTCTGAAAAAATTAGATTTAATCTTTCTCCTGACTCTAAATCAATTGCATAACCAGGGAACCAACCCATTCCGAAAGTTCCACTTCCATCATTATTTCCATCTTTATCAACTGAAGGATGAGATCTTAATCCCATTTTAATTTGACCTCCTTCTGCTAATGATTTGTCATCAGAAGCTTCTACAATAGCGCATCTAGTCCATTTTGATTTATCAGATGTAATAACAATATCAACAGAAGTTAAACTAGATGCCGTTGAATAAGGGAAGGAGCTAAAATAACTTTGTCCAGGGCCGCTATTAAAGTGAGAGGCAAACCTGTAAGGAGCCCAGGTACCTCCTGTTATCTCAAAACCTCCAAAAATATTAACAGTTTGTATTACCGCTCCTTCATATATTCCAGATGGATCTTCATCAGAAAAATAATCATCTAAATTATCATCATTCTCATTATCATAAGACCCTGCTCTTATCCAATTCATTCCATATGCGAAACCTTCATTATCATAATCGGGCACACCAGTTAACCATTTATCATAAGGATCATCAAATTCAAGAGTCCCTGAAATAAATCCATTATTTGCATTTACTGCAGGATCGGAAGCTGGTAAATCAACCTGATTTAATTTTAATGAGAAACCATGTTCTGGGAACAATTGTTCAACACCAATATCAATTGATTTTGTGCTATTAATTAAAGTATTTGTTCCATTAAGTAACTTCCATCTTCCATAAGAAGTAATCACATTTTGAACTTCAACTGGATCTTCTAAAATTACAGTATAAACATTTCCTTGTTCTTCACTCTTAATTTTTAATGGGTCAACTACAGAAATAGTAATTGGTCCCATCCCGTTTTCATATGATGGAAATAATGATTGTCCATCTGCAATAACTTCCACAACAGTTGCTGAATCTAATTCCATAGTATTTCCTCCGTTACCAACACCTTCAATTCTGGTAATTTTTACACCATCTCCATAGTGTGACCCTAAAATAGTTCCTCCATTTTCAGGATCTACCTGATGTGGAATAGCAGAATATGTTTGTATGTTTCTTCTTCCAGAAATATGAGGTTGATTTCTACCATCATATAATGGATTATTTACATCATACGGATTTGCATTTATCTCAGCAGGATTAAATCCGTAAGCAATCGACATATAATAATATGTTTTATGATTTACTAAAGTAGGGTTTCCTAATGCGAATTTATCCTCAGTAACTTGGAAAGAATATTCTACACCTTCGTCAACCGCACCAGCAGCTCCAGATTCCATAACTGAAGGAATCTCTTCTACTGGTACATAAACATTCATTATTGGATCCAGATATTGATTGATAATACCTGAAACATCATCCTTCACATCAGAACGGAAAATTAATCTTGCTTTGTCTGGATCATCTAAATCAGTAACTGAAACCGTTGCATTTTTTAACTGATAAACCAAATATCCTTGGAATTCATAGTTTTGATTGTCTACATTAGCTGCTAACGTAATATAAGGATCTTTCTCTGAGTACTCCTCATTATAATTATTAGATGATTCTTCATTTGTTAAGGAAATAATTAATTCCTTATCCATCTCTCTGATTGATAAATCCGGAGCGTCCGGACCATTCATCATATTAAAATTATTATCAAAAAGAGCTTGAGCTTCTCTGTCGTATATTTTTACTAATTGTACTGAAGCTTCATTTCCACCTGCTTTTGCTCTAGCCCAAACTACACCAGTTGTAATAGTGTTTACAGCTCCTGGTTCTAAAGTAAAAGGTCCTGCGGATTGAATAAATCTTCTGTCAGCAGGTACGTTACCTGCGGTAACCTCCGTCCACTCTTGACCTGGGAACATTGGGTCAGATACTCCTGGGAACATAAAATTACAAAGGTCTGTAGTAGCTCCAGGTCCAGATCCTTTACCATCTCCACCAAAAGTCATAGGTACATTGTCTTTCCAGATACCTCTCAAGTAGTTATAAATATGAGTTCCATTTTCTGGATTTCCTCTTACTGTAAAGTCATTATTATAATAAACAAATTTCGACATGATAATTTGCTCACCTAGCTCATCAATAACTCCATCTCTGTCATTATCCAATCCATCATTTTCATCTGCTAAAGGACCTTGAAAGAAATCTACCCCAATGGCAGGAGGATTAAATCCATAACCTTGAGCTCCTTCGTCTTCAGCGTCTCCATTATAACAAAATCCTAGACCAAGATTTACATCACAACCAACATAATCATCTAAATA
>Ga0208639_1002048_pt1 | contig 12236 bp, 9 predicted proteins | sample ETNtaG_33_FD_185772 | JGI IMG/M metagenome (GOLD analysis project Ga0208639, IMG submission 185772) | Marine microbial and viral communities from oxygen minimum zone, Eastern Pacific Ocean - ETNP201310SV76 (SPAdes) (version 2) | ecosystem: Environmental > Aquatic > Marine > Oceanic ...
ATTATTGGTCGATTAATCAGATCAATGTTCTCTATAATGCGTTGAACTCTTCTGATAAAGGAAATAATAATAGTAAGCTTGGTAAGGATTCGGGAAATGATAAAGCTGCATTCACTGGTTGTATCCTATTATTAGGTGCATTTTTGTTAGGAATGATTATCTAAATGAATCTGTCATCAACTTTTAATAATCAATAGAATTTCTAGTTTTCCCATGCGGGACAAACAAGGTTCTTGTAATCACACCAGTCACAGTGTTTCCCTGTCTTGGCATTAAATTCTTTTCTTCGTATGCCTGCAGCTACTTCAATGATCTTTTCCTTTGTCTCACCAATCTGATCCGTTGTGAATGAATGACTCCGGTTTGGCTTGTCTTCCTCTCTTAAAAAGTAGAGCGCGGCTGAGATAGGTAGCCCTCCGATCTCTTGATCCTCAAGTTGCTCAAGGTACATGGAGTACACTGCCAACTGGAGGCTCGATTTTGCGGATGAAGGTGTCTTGCTCGTCTTATAGTCCAATATAGTTATGCCCTCGGGTGTGTTATCAATCCTATCTATTGCACCTCGAATTGTGATCGGGCCAATATCAAAGGCAAATTTTTCTTCAATCCTAATTACATCTGGAGGATCTGTTGATGTGAGTTGCTGATAACGCTCTAAAATGTCTTTGCCTTGCTCCTTGAATTTTTCCTCTCTCACAGCATAATCAAATTCTCCTTTTTTCCATTCTTCCTCCAAAAGACGAAGTATCCTATCTCTACTAAGTTCTTTATTGGGCTCATGAAATCTTTGAAGGACAGCGTGTATGATATTTCCAAATACCAGTTCTGGTTTTTTTGCTGTTTGTGGGATGCCATCGATTCGTCCTAGTCTGAATTTCAATGGGCAATTCTCATAGGTATCGATCGCGCTAGCGGAAAGATCGATCCTATCAGCGACTGGTGGCTCAAAATCCTGTTGAAGGTCTAGTTTTAATTCCTTTTCCCAGTCTGAGTCTCCTAATACGACAGTTTGTCCCTTCTCATGTTCGTGAATAGCTTTTAGAGCGAGACCATATTCTTTGACTTGATCATATGACTCTCTAGAGAGCGCCTTTTGAACATATTGTTCATATTTGATCTTTAGGTCTGAATGCGTTCTGGGATTGATTTTGGGTTTTACCATGGTCTGATTCTCCATTAGTGTATCTGATAGTTCTTTTATAAAGGGGGACGTCGCTTTCTCAGGAGTCAAAAGATAAAGTTTTTTCTGTGCTCGAGTGACCGCTACATAAAACAGGCGTCGTTCTTCATTGACGTGGTGTTCCTTTGGTGTGATGTCTACGTCTTGTTCATATTGGAGCCACGTGTCAGGTGGACGATTTATGCGCTTACTTGTCCGAAAATTCAAAGGGAAACTGGCAGATCTGAGAAAGGGCATGAACACAATAGGGAACTCGGCTCCTTTAACACCGTGTACTGTATTGACTATCACACCTTCCTGTGGCCGATAGGATTCTGGTTTGATGTGTGGTAGCCCTCCAGAACGCATGATAGCTTCTAGATAAATATTAAAGGCGATGATACTATGATTCTTCTTATTCCTACGAGTAAAGTCCTGTGCCCTTTTCAGTAGATTACCAATATTGAGCAAGGTGTAGTGGTCGTCCATACCATATCTTTTAGCAGAAGACCTTAATATCCCAATCTGCTGTGTTATCTCCCACACCATCTCCCCGGCAGATCGTTTTTGAATGGTCGACCTTAGTCTATCGATCGATCTGATGATGTCATCGATGACGGGGTATCTTTCTCTAAGGTCATTGTCATTCTTGAACTGATCAAATCGTGGGTCAGTATCATATCTATTGCCTTTTGAAAAGATCATATGGGCTGTCTTATAACCACATTCATTTTTGATAAGACGGTAGAGCGCCGAATCTTGGAATGTGCCACCAGATACCAACTGGCACCATGCGATTATGTCTCTGACGCCAGAGCAATTGAATAATCCCATGTATTGAGGTTGTACAGGGATATGGGCCTCGCATAAAGCATCGACCACGCCATTTGCCTGACCATGTGTTCGGCATAATACTGCAATGTCATTATAGGGAATGCCTTCATCGATGTGATGATATATCTCACTGACCAAAAATTCTATTTGTTCCTCTTTGGTACCCCAAAATCGAATGGGTTTTTCGTGTGGGAGATCTAGACCTGAGAAGAGGGTCTTTTCCATACGACCATCATTGTTGGAGATACTCGCGTTGGCAAGATCCAAAATAGGCTGTGATGATCGATAATTCTTTTCAAGAGCAATTGCTTTGAACTTGTCATGCCCATTATAGCGATCCTTGAACTCTTTTATGTTAAATGAGTTAGCGCCTCTGAAACTATAGATGACCTGGTCATCATCTCCCACTACTGTAACGAATTTTCGAGCACCGGCAATGAGGGCGATGATCTTATTTAACGCAAAATTATTATCTTGAAATTCATCCACAATGATATGACGATATTGGTCTTGGACACTTTTTAGTAAGTCGGAGTCCGTGGACAGCATGGTATAGGCGGAAAGGATCATATCTCCATAGTCTACAACATTGATCTCTTTTTTCCACGATTGGAATAATGGAAAGATCCTTTTAAGATCCATGATCTGATTCGCTATCTCCGGAGTGATCGGACCCTCTTCAGATGGTGTGGGAACGTCCATTGTCGCCGGGTCAATAAGTTCGTCTCTTGTTCGATTAAAAAAGGGAATGAAACTCTCGGTGACAGCTCTCTGGGGATCAAGAGGGAACTCGTCTGATGCAAAAGGCTCTAACTGGTCAAACCTTTCAAGGAACATATGGATGGCCTCGCTCTGGTCTAATAGTTGAGGTAGAGAGTTGTCATACTCTTTCAAGATCTTGAAACAGAGTGAGTGGAAGGTGCTCACAGTCATACTATAGACCTTAGGTCCAAGATGGTCTATGATCCTGTTCTTTAATTCTTTTGCTGCTTTTTCTGTATAGGTGATCGCAAGAATATGTTGTGGGTCAACATTGTAGTGCTCTATAAGATAGATTATCCTGTTTTCAAGTGTGAAGGTCTTGCCCGTTCCAGCACCCGCGAGGATCATCAATGGTGCTGGGGGATGTTCAATTGCGGATCTTTGTTTATTGTTGGGAGAGAGTTTCTTCTTTTGAATTTCCATAAGGATTGTGGATCTTATAATTACATCGATGAAAGATAAGCAATATTCTCATGCCAATAAAATTGTGAATGGTGTTCATGGAATATATTTTTTAACCTTTAGGCCTATCATGCGTCTTATGGTTTGAAATGACATGCAAAACGATCATGAACTCATTAAAGAATATCAGAATGGTGACCGGACAGCATTTGACAAGATCGTCCGAAGACATCTCTCAAATACCATCGGTTTCTTTTTCACTATCACAGGGGATAGGATGTCTGCAGAGGATCTTGCCCAGGATGTTTTTTTCAAATTATATAAACATCTCAAAAATTTTCGCTTTGAGGCATCATTCTCAACATTCCTCTACCGGGTCAACCTCAATGCCGCGAATAGTTGGCTCAGCAGGAACAAGTGGAAGAACCTCCTGCACCTTGACCAGGCTCCTGACCGAGGAGCAAGGGATACTGAGGTCGAGGATGAGTGGAATCGAAAGGAGCTATGGGATGCGATCGCCAAATTACCAAAGAAACAGCGGAGCGTTGTCGTGATGCGAATTGCCCAAGAACTTCCGTATGAGGAGATCTCTGAAACGACCGGCATGTCTGTGGGGACGGCAAAGGTGAACTATCACCACGCGCTAAAGACCTTGAAAAAATGGCTTAAATATGATTGAACTTGAAAAACGATTGAACAATACTCGTGTTGGTGATGTGCAGAAGACAAATAAAGATGAGTTTCTTTCTAAGCTTGAGACGAGATTGCAAAACTCCAAGGAAGATCGGAGGACGATGATGACCTCATTCACGATGTTGATCGTCATTTGCATGCTCACCATTACTCAATATGGGGTGCCAGATAGATTAGATTCAGTGTACTATGTGGATGAGATGGAAAACTTGTTGGAGACTGACCTATGGAATATTAGTGGTGATTCGTTGGTGTATGATGAGTCCTATTTAAATGACATGGCCTATTTCCTTTTAGAGGAAGGCTATCTATGGGAGACGTATGAATTAATTAATGAATTGGAACAAGAAGAGGAGATATAATTATGAAGAAGATCCTATTAGCGTTTATGATCTCTGGTATCATGGCGCAGGAACACGAGATCGATGGGAAAGATCACTGGGATGATGACCATGATCGGTCAGGTAGGATGGAGAGTATGGTCATATGGCGATTGACAGAGGACCTTGATCTCTCATCTGAGCAGGCAGAGAAGTTCTTTCCACGTTTTCGTGAACATCGTGAAGAACTTGACAAACTTGGTAAAGGTGAACGACAGATCTTAACCGATGTACGTCTTAAAATTCGAGATGAAAAGGAACTGTCTAAGTCAGAGATGGAAAAGGCCGTTAAAAAAGTATCAGAATTACGCAAGAAGCGTGTCGACCTAGAGACCAAGTTCATTCTAGGAATGGATGACATACTCTCTCCAAATCAAATGGTAAAATTAAGTGTGTTCAAACAAAGGCTGATGAAAGAGATGCAAGGTAAGGCGGGAGGACGTAAAGAGAAAGGTCATAGGAAGAATAATCGAAAACATAGGAAACGCGGTGGTCATAAGCGCCGTGGGTTCTAATTAGGAGGAGTATATCATGAGAAATACAATAATATTAATTCCATTGTCATTGTTCATTGTAGCTGGCTGTGTTGATAGCACTTCAGTCAATGACCAAGACAATACTGAGTCCCTTCTATTAGAGCTTCTAGACAATGATGAGGCTGTTGGTGTGGACGGGTTTGACTCTGGTGGAGAGATGGACCTTGACCACGATATTGGCCTTGAGACCGAAGGAGTAGCACGTACCTTTAGTGATACACTGTCCTTTGGTCAAGGATACCGCATAAGATTCGGACGGAATCTCATTGACCGAGAGAGGACCGTTGAGTTTGAGACAGGTGAGGATACTGCCATTGGCCTTGTTACGCACGAGATCAACGGTGAGTTCATAGCCACTGCCATCGATACGAATCAGGAACAGATAGATTCTCTGAGTTTTACCAAGGAATTCTCAACGATGCTTACCCGTAAGGTACGTTTTGTAAAGGTTGATGACCCTTCTGACCCTGATGGATATAGATGGAAGATAGACGCGCTCACACCTATGGTTGGAGGTGCTGGAGAGAAGGTCTCCATCACTGGACTATCTTTTTATGACTTGAATGATAGCCTTCAGGTGGGAGAATTACTCTATTCCTTTTCTGCGGATGAATTGGGTGATCTTTTCATTGACCGTGAATCTCTGCCGGTCCTAACTGCTTTTAGTAGGGTCGTTGCCTACGCCAATGTGGACAATACAGGCCCTGAGTACACGACCGACAGTACAGGCGTTGGTGAGTGGGTGTTCTTGAACTATGGAAGAAGTCGTGAACAGCGAGGAAGAAGACACCTCCATGATTCAGGTATGTTCTTCGATGAGAGTATGAATGATAATACACACTCTGGAGCTATGAGAGTGCATGGACCAGGCCCAGGGCAGCTACGTGGTGTATTTCGTACCTTTACAGAGTCAATAGACCTTGCCACGATGTTTGTCTCAGATGGTGGATATAATACCAGCGTATGGTCAATCCCTTATAGAGTGGAAAGACCCTAGTCATATATCATTATCCTAAACAATAATCGACCCCGTCAGAAATGAAAATTTAAAAACTGGCGGGGTTTTTATTTATATGACCTACCTTCAACGGTAATTTATGGTTGTACTTAGAAGTGAAATATTTTACCTTATATGAAGATATACAACTTTAGTGCAGGCCCAGCCTGTTTGCCTGACGTTGTCTTGAGAGCAGTTCAAGATGCAGCTGTTGATCATGGAGATTCTGGAATGAGTGTGATGGAGATGAGCCATCGTTCCAAACCGATCGTTGAATTATTTGACAAGGCGACATCCAATCTGAGGCAATTACTCAATATTCCATCAAACTACCATGTGTTATGGCTTCAGGGAGGGGCGTCATTACAGTTCTCTATGATTCCACTCAACCTACTACCTGAGAAGGGACGAGCAGACTATTTGGATTCAGGAGCGTGGGCATCAAAGGCCATCATAGAATGCAATAAGGTAGGCAAGGCCAATGTCGTTGGAAGTTCAAAGGAATCTAACTACTCATATATTCCAAAGGAATATGAGCAAGATATAAAATCAACATACCTTCATATAACTAGTAATAATACAATATACGGCACTCAGATTCATGTGATGCCTAAGATTGAATCTGCCGCTGGATTCCTCGTTGCAGACATGTCATCCGACATACTCTCAAGACCGATCGATGTCACTGATTTTGGACTTATCTATGCTGGTGCGCAAAAGAACATGGGGCCCGCAGGAGTGACCATGGTGATCATAAGAGATGATCTGATGGGCAAAGGTCATCGGGAGATTCCCACAATGTTAGACTATGAGACCCACGCAAAGAAGGAGTCTATGTTCAATACACCACCTGTGCTATCGGTATTTGCTGTGAACGAGACATTAAAATGGATCGATGGATTGGGAGGTTTGGATGAGATGTTGAAGATTAATAGAAGAAAATCAGATAAAGTCTACCAAGAGATCGAGAGAAATTCCCTTTTCATGTCCACAATAAATGTTGATGACCGATCGATGATGAACATTCCTTTCATTTTTATTGATAGGTCAATGGATGATAACGAATTTTTATCGTTTTGTGATGAAAGAGGGTTGAAGACATTGAAGGGGCATCGGTCTGTCGGTGGCTTCAGGGCATCGGTATACAATGCAATGCCCGAGGAAGGTGTTGATGCACTTATATTTGCCATGCAGGAGTACGAGAGATCAAAATGATCATGAATAAGATCCAAAGACAATTTGTGGTCGTTGAGGTGATGGTCATCTCTTTGTTGCTATGGAGATTCTATAGTGACCAGTTAACGATATATAATGCAATGATGTATACCTTGATCTATATTGCTTGTATGTTGGGTTGGTTTTATTTCAAGGATTGAAAATTTTATGAAGTTTAAAAATATATTTCCAATGATCGTCCTTCTATGTAGTTGCTCATCCATTGACCCAGTGGAGAAATTGTATTTGAATGGCTCAATTTGGACTGGAGATGAAGATAACCCCAGGGCAAGTGCGATCATTGTGAGAGGTGAGAAAATTGTATTTGTAGGGTCAGATACTCAGGCCCTGTCAATGGTCAATGAGAATGCGGAGCAGATAGATCTTCAAGGGAGATTTGTCACTCCCGGCCTTATAGATAATCACGTACATTTCATAACCGGAGGAATGCAACTCTCCCAGGTCAATCTCTACGATGTAAGTAGTAAGGAAGAATTCCAAAAGCGTGTGCTTGAGACTGATAACCTATTGCCAAAGGGCAAGTGGATGGTCGGAGGTAATTGGGACCATGAGAAATGGGGTGGAAACTATCCAGACAGGTCTTGGATCGATGAGGTTGCCATGGATAGGCCTGTGCTGCTGGATCGATTGGATGGTCACATGGCTCTTGCAAATGGTAAAGCACTTTTACTTGCCAATATCACCGAACGAACGAACGACCCTGATGGAGGGATCGTTCAAAAGGATGGCAGTGGGTATCCTACAGGAATATTAAAGGATAATGCCATAGGCCTTTGTAGTAACTTGATCCCAGATGATTCAAAAGAAGAACTGGATCAAGCATTGGAACGGGCAATGGACCAGGCGCTTTCTATGGGCATAACGCAGGTACATGACATGGGCTCATGGGAAGACCTTGAGACCTATCAGCGTTGTCTTGATAATGGAGATCTGAAGATCAGGGTCAAACTCTTCACTTGGTATTCCAATTGGAGGGATATCCTATCATATGTTAAAGAAAATGGCCCAGGAGGCGATTGGCTGAAGTGGGACGGTATTAAAGGTATGATGGACGGGTCATTGGGATCGAGAACGGCATGGATGAATATGCCTTATCTCCCCGATCATGGTGGATCATCCAGTAAAGAGGCTCTGCCCACTGTAGGAATCTTGACGATAGAGGATACTTCATCTTTCAAGACCTTGCTTAGAGAGACGGATAAGGCGAAAATACAGCATGCTGTCCATGCGATAGGTGACAAGGCGAATGACTGGATATTGGATGAATTCGCAAAGATCAGATCAGAAAATGGTGAGAGGGATAGGAGAAGCCGTATCGAGCATGCCCAACATCTTTCCCCAACCGCGATCGATCGATTCTCAAAGGAAAATATCATACCATCGATGCAGCCGTACCATCTCTTTGATGATGGTTCTTGGGCACACAAGAGGATTGAACGCGATCTACTGAGCAGAACATATGTGTTTAGATCTCTCCTTGATAGAGGTGCTAATCTGACCTTTGGATCTGATTGGACTGTGGCTCCCCTAGATCCAATGACGGGTATCTATGCTGCGGTCACACGAAGGACTCGAGATGATAGAAATTCAGATGGATGGTTTCCCAAGGAAAAGATAAGTACAGAGGAGGCGTTAAGATGTTATACCACCAACAATGCATATGCCGCATTTTGGGATTCTACAACAGGATCCATAAGCGTTGGTAAGAATGCAGATTTCGTGGTCCATTCACATGATCTTTTGACGATTTCTCCAGAACAAATTATCAAGTCTAAGGTTCTCCGTACGGTCGTTGGAGGCAGAGACCATTTGTTCGAATTATGAAGAAATGGAGATCATATCATTCCGGTGTAGCTGATGACATATATGATGCCATAGTCATTGGCTCAGGTATTGGTGGTCTTTGTGCAGCAGCCTTAATCGGATTAAGAGGCAAAAGAGTATTGGTCCTTGAAAAACATTTCAAGATAGGTGGTTGGACGCATACATTCAAGAGGAAGGACTACGAGTGGGATGTAGGCATTCACTATATTGGACAGGTCAATAGGGCCAATTCACCCATTAGAAGATTATTTGACATTATATCTGATGGACAGTTGCAGTGGTCACCTATGGATGATAATTATGATAGGATCATCTTCCCTGATCGATCCTATGATCTTGTCGCTCCCAGGGAACGTTTTGTTGAAGATATGATCTCATATTTTCCAATGGAAGAGTCAGCGATTTTATCATATATGGATCTATTGGACGCCGTTGCAAGGAGCAGCAGGCCCTATTTTAGTCAAAAGGCATTATCAGGTATGTTTGATACCATATCCTACCCATTCATGACCAGAAAATTCTTTAAATATTCAGATAGAACAACGATGGATGTCCTATCGAGCCTGACAAACGATCAAAGACTGATCGGTGTCCTGACCGGACAATGGGGAGACCATGGCCTGCCTCCTTCAAAAAGTAGTTTTGCCATGCACGCCTTTGTTGCGAGACATTACCTCGATGGTGGGAACTATCCGACGGGCACATCAAGAAGAATTGCAGAGACCATATCAGACCTTATTGAAAAAAATGATGGAAGCCTATTTGTAAATGCATCTGTCTCATCTATCAAGACGCATAATGGCAAGGCGATAGGCGTTGAGATGGAAAATGGTGATATAATTGAAGCGCGGTCCATCATTAGCAATGCAGGAGTATTCAATACATTGGATAAATTGTTGGGTGATGATAATGCTCGGTCCGATCATTTGGATCAGTTAAAGACCATTCAGCAGACCAAGAGTTATGCGTGCCTTCATCTAGGTCTAGATCGTTCTGCAGAGGATCTAGGAATCAAGAATACAAATCTATGGATATATCCTGATTATGATCATGATAGATTGGTACAAGACTACATTGATGACCCTTCATCTGATTTTCCGGTGGTCTATGTTTCCTTTCCATCAGCCAAGGATGAATCGTGGAATAAGAAACATCCGGATAAGGCCACAATGGAGGCCATAACACTAAGTCGATGCAGTTGGTATGATAAGTGGGAGCATCTTGAATGGAAAAAAAGAGGAGCAGAATATGAGAATGGCAAGGATGAACTATCCAAGCGAATATTGGATGTTGTCTCCAAACAGGTCAGTGGTCTGGAGAAACATATTGATTATCAGGAGTTATCAACGCCATTGACAGTTAGAGACCTTGCAAATTACCAGAGAGGTGAGATGTATGGCATCGATCACTCACCGCAACGTTTTAGACAGAGGTGGTTACGGCCTCAGTCCAGCATAGGAGACCTTTATTTTGTTGGCCAGGACGTTACAACTGTCGGAGTCTCGAGTGCTCTTTTCTCTGGACTGCTCACTGCATCTGCAGTATTAGGACAAGATCTTTCTAGTATATTGAAAGATTAAATGCGCATACTGGAGGCAATGATGGCAGTTCCATTTAAGACCCTTTTGATTCTGTGCATGTTGCTATCTTCCTTATCAGCAAAGACAAAGCCAATCAAGGGAAAGGTCATCAGTGATTCTAAGGTCTATCTTTCCAATGTTCAGGTCGTATCATTGCCATCATCGACTACTACCACTTCAGATGAAAATGGTGTCTTTTCCTTCGTCATTCCCATTAAAGATAGAAAGATCAGTTTTGCTCTTAGCGGTTATCATCCGGTCACCTTGAATGTCATACCATTCAATAATGACACCGAGGTGGAACTCATTGAAGTGATAGAGGTAGATTACTTGGACTCTATCAATACATCCATAAAATTCGTTTTATCTAGGGAAGGAGAGAACATATTGTCCTATGACATGGATGATCTGTCGCGTAGAGGATTGAATCGTATTGAATCAATTCTTCTTTGGAATAATTCCATTTTAATAGATCAGAGGATGGATGGCGAGAGTACATTCATGATCGATGGGACACCCGATGAAGAAATTGATATTCTATATAGTAATATAAAGATAAATAACATCGGAGATCCGTTAATGGCTCTTACACCTATCTCTGAGAAGGGACTGTCAGAATTGATCATTACAGATGGTGGTTACAGTAAATTCTCTGCGTCATCACAATCAATCCATTTTCTGCCAAATATAAGATATGATAACAAACTAGAATTGAATAGATACCAGAACTCTCAAGATGATATAGGGCTTGATGGCTTTGGATCTATCGGTATCAAATATGCGACCATCAATGGAGGTATATCACAGCGAGAATATCGTTCGTTTTTCTCTGACTCTGCTAAAACAGAAATAATGACCAAGACAAATAATTATTTTTCAAATATTGGAATGACAAACAGAAAAAACATTGAGGCAACTTTCATGGGGTTGCAAAATACCGCAGATAAATTTAATTATAAAAGTCAGGATTCATCATCTATTGAGGAAAATAGTTTTATTGCAAAAATAGACCAATGGAGTCCATTGACCGGTCGAATAAATATTTATGGATTTTACCAGGATAGAGTTGGTTTTAACCATAATCAATTGGATAGTCTTGATCTGTACGATAAGTGTAGCTCTCTAGGTTTTTCAGTTGAAAAGGACTTAACAAACTATTTGCTCACATTTTCCACTTCATCAAAGTTGATCAATTCTAATTGGGTACTGAATTCTGGTAATGCATTGATCGAGAGGCAAAACTCCATTCTGACCGGTTCAATAGAGTTGTTCCTAGATCAGAAAAGCAAGAATGCATATTTCAAAGACATTAAATTGGTATTTAGTAAAGAAAGGACCACGGATGTCAAGGACCCAACCTCTGAGATCGATATTTTACCAAATTATTGGGATGAGCATGGTTTTCAATTAAGTACCACAATAGTTGACCAAAAAGACAATGGACAAAATTCTGTGTATGTTGCCTTTGGTGAATCAAGTAATGTACCCTACTTAGAGGATGTGATAAAGGGTAGTATATATTCATTTCTGAGGAATGAGGAAAATGATATAATGCCAGAGAATCGTTCTTCTTTTGATATGGCATTCTCCCACAATAACAAATTTGAAAAATATGAATGGTCCTATCTTATAAAGATGAACCTATTCAGTCACCAATATGAAAATAAAATACAGCAAATACCACTAGTTGGTAACTCAATGAACTTACCATTTAATGTTGGAAGAGCGGGCAGATCAGGGATTGGCATACACCTTGAATTACAGCCTTATGTCCAGCGTTTTAGATTTAGTTCGACTATAGCAGCCTATGGGGGAAGTGATAATTTGAAATTC
>Ga0208639_1002049_pt1 | contig 12235 bp, 10 predicted proteins | sample ETNtaG_33_FD_185772 | JGI IMG/M metagenome (GOLD analysis project Ga0208639, IMG submission 185772) | Marine microbial and viral communities from oxygen minimum zone, Eastern Pacific Ocean - ETNP201310SV76 (SPAdes) (version 2) | ecosystem: Environmental > Aquatic > Marine > Oceanic ...
ATGTAGAACGCGTCGATCCAAACCTCATGCACCGGGGCCTCGTGTCGATACCATTCCGGCTCACAACTTTTGGCGTGTTTCAGGCACTCCTGGTACCCGATGTCGGGATCCGTTCCCGCGGTGAAATCACCCGCCGGGATGAGAATCATGTCCTCGGTCAGTTTTGTTTTTTTTACGTGGGCCGGGTTTGGGTCCGCTAGCGCGGCGTATTGCTCCCCGGCTGGGGGAAGCTCGGTACCTGAGAGGATCGAGGGAACCAACAACAGGAAGGAAGCAACAAAAGATAGAAAGTATCTTGAGCTCAACGTTGAAAGGTGTTTTCGCATTTCTAAACTCCTCGAAAATCTACAATTACTCCAGAACTAGTTCAAACCAGCTGGAGATGGCCTTCTGGCTTCCTGTTTCCCCTGCCGTACCGTTCCAAACGTTGAATGCTACAGGTACGGCCTGCCCGGGTAGGAATTGAACATCGTCCTGTTGTTCGGGAGTAGTGAGTTTACGTTTGATGACGAGGGAGTATCGCCCGTAACGAAAAACGGCCTTTGATGAGAGGCCCTGACCGGAAGCATTTTGTTCGGACAGGTGCTCGATGCCGGTTGCGTTCATTTCGACAGCTTCCATGGGGTGAGAACTCCATTTCCACAGGTTGACCGGATGCTCAGCGTCGCCGTTTAAGAAATAGGGTCTTTCCGGGCGGGTACCGTTGGATACTGGAAACTGGAGGGCAATCGAATCCGGAAACTCCTGGGGTTCGGGTTCCTCGACCGTTTCTTCTTCAGGCTCGTCCACCTGCAGGTGCGCGGGCAGGGGAGGCGGCGGTGATTCTTTTAGTGTCGTCCATTTCTTCAAAATGGGATCGGCGGTGGGGTCGTCCCAGTGGATATAAAAGGCGATTTCCTCGCTGTTATGCACGGCCTTGGCGACCACGTTACTGGTGATCGGGTGGTACGATTTTTTGGATTGAATGATCTGTCCGCCCAGTGGATAAAAATGGGTATCGACGGTTTTCCATAATGGATCGTCCGGGTCTTTAGGCAGAGGACCGTCGATTTTCTGAACTTTGAGGGTTGGGGTGACCGCTGGTTTTTGCGACGGCGCGAGAGTTTGTACGTAATGGACCAGGTCCCAGACTTGTTCATCCTTGAAGATGCGATGTGAAAGCATCGGCATCGCTGTTAGGGAAAGCCCAGTACGCAATGTGAGAAAAAGTTGTTTACGTTGGTTACCCCGCCGGAAGGTCCACGGCTGGGTCAGGTTGCGCGGCCAGATGGCATCGGTGGGGACGCTTACGATTTTTTTGGTGGACGCTCCGTCGCTTCTTCCCCTGATTCCGTGGCAGGCGGAACAAGTCTGTACGAACAACTCTTTCCCCCGGGCGAGGCTGTCCAGCGTGAAGTCAGGCGGTTCTGGAACCGTGACGATTTTATGCGTTTTACCTTTTTTGACAAATTTCGCAAATTTCTTGGAGAGAGTTTTCAGGTAAAGCACCAGACTGTGCCGGTCGCTCGCGGGCAGGTGCCCCCACGCGGGCATGGTGGTGCCGGGTGCCCCGTGCGTGATCGCTCCGAAGAGGTCGCTGTCGGTAGGAATTTTGCCAAAGGGTGTGCTGCGAAACTTGATATGCCCCTTGGTGAAGTTTCTTGGGCGCGGACTCGAGGTGGCGGCGGCAGGTCCGTCGCCTTTCCCTTCGGTGCCGTGGCAGAGGGCGCATTTCTCGACATAGACCTGGCTGCCCCGTTCAACGGAAGGCTCGAGTGCGACAGGTTTGCCGGCGTAGGCCCGTTCCCGTGCAGCGGTGTAGATATAATGGATCACCTTCCACACCTCCGCCTCGCTCAATACTCCTCTCCAGGCGGGCATGGCCGAATTCCAAGGCTTATATTTTTTTGGTAGACCCAGACCACCTGTCATGATTCGCCAGTAGGCGAAGGACTGGGGTTTGCTCAGAATTGATTCGGGGTGCAGGAAGTCTGCGGGTCGGGGGAAAAAACTTTTTCCGAAGAGACCGTTACCATCGAGAAGGTCGCCATGACAGAGAACACAGTTTTTAATGTATACCTCGGCACCTTCTTTAAATGCGCTGTCGGACCCCGTGACTGGGTTCTTGAGATCCTTAAGAAGAACCCGCCTGCCTTCGACACTGATCGCCTCGGGCATGTCAGCTGTTCCGGGTGAAGTGAAGGCGAGCAGGGGATGGATTGGCCCGCACAGAGTCAGGGCCAGCCCCATTATGGGAAGATAGAACCAGCGCCTACGAAACTGACCTTTCAGGGTTGCCATAGTGCAGGGTCCGTTTATTATTTACCGACTTCCCTGCCTTTGGCTGTTCCGGGCGTCGCAGCGTCTTTTTTGATTCTTCCGGATTTGATCGTTTCGTAAAGTGGTCGGACTACTTTGTTTCCGTCAAACTTAAAGCTGAGATCAACGACGCCGTTTTCGGCAATATGGATTTTCCGGGTTTGGGCTTTCATCAGAAAATGCCATGCGCTGACGACATAATCTCCCGGTGGAATATTATCGATTTTGAAGTTACCGTCCACCGGGGTGGTGGCGTAGTACGGATTCTGGATCCGGTACCCCCAAGTCTGCATGAATTCGTGCATCCCACAGATCATTTGGAAGATTTTGTATTTTTTCTGGAAGGTTACAACTCCTTCGGTGACCGCCTCCGGAGGAATGGGGAGGTTTGTGATGATTTTTCCGCGCTCCGCCTGGTACACCTGGCTGTTGTGCATGACGGCGTCCACATTGTTGACCTTGAACGCCTCCCCTTGCCGGACCGGATTGACGTCCGGAGAAAATTTGCACTCTTCGGACTGGATTAAGATAGGTTCCTTGTTGAAGGGTTTGCCCGCTTCGACATGTTCCAAGCTAATAACCACATCTTTCAATCCGCCATCGGCAGAGATTATAAAGTCATCCAGAACACGGTTCATTTCGTCGTCAGTATCTATCTCCGCGCACATGTCGATGTTGGGGAAGAGGATGAGGTGGTAGACACGGGGGTGAGGCATCCTTCCCTCGAGGGTGACCTTGCCTTGAATGGTACCGCCATTGGTTACTTCGATTTCCTGGTAGGCCAGAGCACTCGCGCCGCTAAAGAGAAACGCAATTAAGACAGAGGTGGATATAATCAGATATCTGAAATTCATAACAATGTCGCCCCCCTTATATGAATGATTTTTCTTTTATAGAGCTATGTTCTATTTTTATTTTTTTGATGCTTCCGTCGCCACCTCGGAGAAATCAAAGTCAACTTTGACCTCTCCCTCCCCAACCGTAATGTTCCGGGTCAAGCTTCCCAGTGTTTCGTGCCAGGCGTTTAACTGATATTTTCCCGGGGGGATATCCGGAATCGTGAAGCTTCCATCTTTGCCTGAGACGGCGAAATACGAATTTTGTGTGACCACGACCCATGCCACCATCCACGAGTGCAGATCACACTCCACCTTGACGATTTCGGGTTCTTCCATTTCCTGCGTGTATTCCTCCTGATCCGGGATGAACATGATGTTGATCGGATCGTTCTCGAAGGAGTAGGTATGGATGTTATGGTTGATCGGGTCGCTGGTACGAATTTTTAATTCCGACCCTTGTGGCATGGCGATCGTATGAGGTGCGTAGCGGCAACCCACCTGGTCGAGGTGATATTCTCCGGGTTTGCTTTTAAGCTTCTTGCCCTCAAGTGAAATGACGGCATTAGCAAGCATTTTGTTTTCAATGATTAAAGAATCATTTACCACTTCCGGGCCGCAGGCTTTTTTGTATTTTCCGGTCTTGTGAGCCTGCATGGCAGGCGCCTCACCGGAAAAACTTGTGGTGCCCACCACGGTCCCGGCAAATGCTGCGTCGGAACTCAAAAGGACAATGAGAATGGGGGTTAAAATTTGCCACATAGCCAGACTGTTAACGAGTATTAGGTTTAACTCCTTTGTATTATAAAGGCAGAGCCAAGTCAAGGAAGAGTCTTTAGATATAAAGCTTTTGGGATCCTCGAAGACCCACACGGGAAGGGTGGGCAGCGCATCGGGGATGCGAGATTGCTCATGGGTTTGGGCTTCCATACCGATTTAAGCTGGTTTAGAATGTGGTAAGCACAATTATTCCTAAGTAAAGATCCTTGTTTGTTCTGTTTTATTCCAGTTTCCCTCAAAAGGAGCCGGGCTATGCATAAATTCCTGTCTTTAATCGTTTTTTCTGTATTTTTTGTAGTCCAACCCGCCCACGCCAAGGCCCCGCAGGCGGGGAGTCCGGCCCCGGATTTCTCATTGACATCGGTGACCGGGGAACAGGTTGCCCTTTCGGACTTGAAGGGTAAGGTGGTGCTGATCGGAATGTTTCACATCTGCGTCCCCTGCATGAACCAGGCGATGGAGTTCAACAAGGTGCGTCGCGAGGTCGATTCCGATAAGTTGGTGATTCTTGGAATCAACACCAGCGGCGACTCCAAGGAGGCGGTGCTGGACTACCTCAAGGGTTTCCCGGAAAAGGTTAAGTTCAGTTATCTTCTGGATCCGGGTCAGTCGGTTAACAAGGCTTATATCCAGAGAGATATGCCGACGGTACTGATCATTGATTCAACCGGGATTCTCCGGGCCAGGGCCCCTGCGGTTGGCGCCGGGCAACTGGTTCCTTTCATCAAAAAGTTATTGTAGGTCCTGGTGTTTTTAACACCCCGATTTTCTACCTGTCGAATGCTGCTCGAAACAGATAGGGGTGTGCCGCGCGCCAGTCCTCTCCCTAGAGTTCTATTTTTCTTCACCATCCTGTAAACTCAAAATCAGGTTAAGGACCCTTCAAAAAAATTCTCGTGATTTTTCGGATGGTGTCGATGCCGCTTGCTCTCGTTTTACGGGCGCTGGTTTATGGAAAACATCACTCAAGAACCGACTTAGGGTAGGGATTTGAACAGGATGATAGGAAAAACTAGAGGATCGGCCTCCACGCTTTTCTTGTCAGTGCTTCTTATCTCAACACCTTTTTCGGTAGAGGGATTTGATGGGGCGTTCGAGGGAAGGGTCAAGGCAGGGAGTGTGTATGTTCCGGATGCGCCGCTTGGATTTAAGGGTTTCGACAGTGAGGTGGAACTGCGTCTGGGAGTTCTCGGCAATGCTTTGAAAGGAAAACGGTGGCAGTTTGATTATGAACTGTCCGCCGATGCCAAGCAGGTGGACGGTCCGAGCGAACAGGCTTCTTTGAGGGAAGAAACAGATACCGACTTTCACCGCGCTTGGTTGCGCCTGAGTGATGAGCGATGGGAAGTAAGGGGTGGGCGGCAGAAAATCGATTTCGGTTCCGGATTTATTTATAGGCCGTTGAGCTTTTTTAATACACGCGATGTGACCGGGGTGGTTCCTGAAACCCGTGGGGTGGATGGGGTGCGGTCCACTTACTTTATAAACGACACCACGTCGGTGCAGGGCTGGGTCGTCCCTGCCAAGGCCGGTGAGCGGGTGATCGCCGGCCTGCGGTGGGAAGGTTTGCTTGGGGAAGTGGAATCGGGGTGGGTCGCGCAGTACCATCCAGAATCTGATCTTTCCGACCTTCCCCAATTCGGACAGGAGCTGATCCAGTTTGGTTATCACTTTAAGGGGGAGTATGCCGTTGGCTACTGGACCGAGGGGCGGGTTGACGTGGAGCGAATCAATGGACGCCACCCTCTTCGTTTCGACTCGGTACTGGGGACTGACTTCACTTTTGATGTGGGTGACGGTCTTCATGTGCTGATAGAATACTTCTTCTCGACCCGCGAGCCTCAATTCACCCAGGAGGAGGCCCTGAAAGGGGACCGAACTCTTCATCAGTTTGGTGTTTTGTTTGATCAGCCGGTGGGGGCAGATATCACGTGGCAGGTGTTCGGACTCTTCGATGGTCGGGATGGCAGCTTTCAAATCATACCGCAGGTGGAATACGCATTGACCAGCGAGGTGTTCCTGTATCTCTCCGGACGCTGGGGGGGAACTTTGAAAACCGACCGCAGGAACGGGAGGCTGTTTGAGGAAACCGAAACATTCACCGGAACAGAACCTAATGTGGGCCTGACCGTCGTCGGATATTTTTAGTCGTCATCATCGTAATTTTCATTGCTATGGGTTCATCACTCATTAAGTTGAATGGAATCAGTAAGGTGTATCGGGTCGGTGGTGAGGACTTTGCTGCGCTCCACGAGATCAACCTGGAAATCGAGCCGAAGGCATTCATGTCGTTCGTGGGGCCTTCAGGGTCGGGCAAGACCACCCTCCTCAACCTGATCGGTGGGCTCGACACGCCGTCCACAGGCGATATTTTTTTTGGGGACGTGCGTCTGGGGAGCATGACACCAGGTGCGCGGGCGCGTTACCGCAGGGAAAATATCGGTTTCGTGTTCCAATCCTACAACCTGCTTCCCGTCTACAACGTCTACGAAAATATTCTATTCCCGTTTTTGCTCAACAGCCGAAAGGAACCTGAAGTTCGTGATCGGGTGATGGCCATGGTAGAGCAGGTGGGTTTGATGCCGCAGGTCCGCAAGAAGCCGACGGAACTTTCAGGCGGACAGTGCCAGCGCGTGGCTATCGCCCGTGCATTGGTGAAAGAACCAAGCTTGATCCTTGCCGATGAGCCCACCGCCAACCTGGACAAGGAAAACTCCTACCAGATCTTGGAGTTGATGTGTGAATTGAATAAAAACTTTGATGCGGCGTTTATCTTTTCTACGCATGATGAGAAGGTTACGAAATATGTCCGCCGGGAGGTCAGACTGGAGGATGGATATGTGCATTCCGATAAACAGCGCAACGGATTTGGAGATTTGGCATGATTCTTGGGATCGCCTGGAAAAATTTTTATAGACAGGGGGTTCGTGCTTTTCTGAACGTTTTCGTGACGGCGCTCACCATTATTATTTTAATATTCATGTTGTCCCTGCTCAACGGATTCCAGATGCAGGCCGCGCGCAATATGGGCATAACCGATATAGCGGGTGGGCAATATCGAGCTCCTGGTTTCGATATCCTGACTCCGACGGAATGGGAGAACCAAACGCTCAAGGTTCCGGATGAATTAAGCCGTTTGTCCCACGAGGAAAAGGCTGAGGTGTTGATCCAACAGGGACAATTGTTTCCCAACCGGCGGCTGTATCCCGTTCAGCTCCGTGGAATGGAGATTGAACAGTCTCTTCTTGAACTCCCGCTTGGGGGGCTGAAGGTTTATGGTCCGGAACCGGGCGAGGTGATTCCGGTTGTGGTGGGTGTGCGCATGGCGGAAAAGGCGCATTTGGAAAAGGGCTCGATCGTAGTTCTTAAATGGCGCGATCGTAATAACGTGGTGGATGCACGGAACGCGCAGGTAATTGATGTGGCTGACTTCATCAACCCACGGGTGGATGAAGGGGTGGTATGGATACGACTTGATCACTTACGCACCATGACGGTGCGCCCGAACGAAGTGAGTTGGGTGGCTGTTAGCGAGTTCAGGGGGGCGGCTCCAACTATGGAGTTTCATACGGTGGAAATGCTCATGGCTGATTTGCTTGCACTGTTGCAGCAGGACAGGCGCAACTCGAGAATCCTCTGGGCAATTCTGATGTTCCTTGCGGGCACGAGCGTATTCAACACGCAAATTCTAAATATATTCAAGCGGCAGAAGGAAATTGGAACGCTCATGGCCTTGGGAATGGATGCGCAAAAGATAGTTCGCCTGTTCACCCTTGAAGGAAGTCTGGCAGCGGTTGGCGCCGTGGTTCTTGCGGCGGTTCTTGGGATTCCGTTTTTCATGTGGTTTCAGAGCGTTGGACTCGATGTTTCGCATTTGAGTGCGTCGACCATGCCCGTACGCGAGCGGTTATTTCTCGATTTTCAGTTCTGGGAGATCACATGGTCAGTGATGATGGTTGTGGTTTTAATGATCCTTGTTGCCTGGTGGCCAGTAAAAAAAATTTCCCGTCTCGACCCTACCTTGGCGCTTAGGGGAAAGGGGATTACATGACTTTTAGTGTTCTACGAGTTGTGCAGGTTTATCTTTCTAAATTCAATTTCCTGGAGTTTAAAACCATTTTCAGGAAACTCCTCTACTTTCCCTTAAGAGAGTGGGTACGAGGATATTCTTTTTTCGGGTTTGAAGTACTTCACAGGGGAAATGATGCAGTAATTTTTTTGCCCCACAATAACCTCGTTTTTCTAAGAGTTACTTTGTCGTTTTGGAAAAGGAGGTGGGTGTGATCCGCTGGCTTGTTAGAGGGATGTTACGCGACCGAACACGATCACTGTTTCCTTTTACTGTGGTGACCGTAGGGGTGGCTCTGGTGATTGTTCTGGTCGGATTCATAGACGGAGTGCTCATGGGTATGATGGACATGACAGCCTACCTTGATACGGGGCATCTTCGTGTCGTTAACAAGCCCTTCTACGATGAGGAACATTTGAATCCACTGGACCGGGCGCTGGGGTCACAAAAGGAAACTGGGCGCTGGCTCAAGGACAATAGCAACCCACAAATTGAGTGGGCCCCGCGTATTCGCTGGGGCGCCATCATGGATGTTCCGGATGAACGTGGCGAGACCCAGAGCCAGACCCCGGTGGTGGGAATGGCGCTGGACCTGCGTTCGCCGGACTCACCTGAGTTGGAACGTTTGAATCTTGCTGAATCGCTTACCCATGGACGCCTCCCAAACCGGCGGGGTGAAATTATCGTGGGCTACCAGTTGGCACAAAGCTTGAAACTTGAGTTGGATAAACCGGTAACTTTAATCGGACGGACCTTCGACGGCGGACTGGCTACCGACAATTACGTGGTGGTTGGATTTGTCCGCTTCGGAGTTTTTTCCATGGACAAAAAAATGGCTCTTATTGATCTTGCCGATGCGCAGGAGACGTTTTACATGCCGGATATGGTGACCGATTGGCTTGGGTATTTTCCAACCCATGTTTCGTTTCTGGATTACGAAAAATACCGATCCCAATTGGATTTGCGTTTGAAGGAGCTTGTGGAACATGCTCCGCCTGGTTGGGCGCATGACGACATCCCTCTGGCACTTTCGATTCTCGACCAGAGAAACATAGGCTCTATTACGGACACTTTCTTGGTCGTTCATAAATTCATCATTGGAATCTTTTTGTTCCTGATGGCGGTGGTCTTGTGGAATGCCGGTATCTTGAACGGAATTCATCGCTACGGGGAGATGGGACTTCGCTTGGCGTTGGGGGAAACTCATTCCCGATTGATTGGAACATTGGTTGCCGAATCTCTTGCGGTGGGTGTGGTTGGATCTGTGGCTGGTTGCGCGCTTGGGGGTGCTTGCACTTATTTTCTACAGGAGGTTGGACTAAACATGGGGGACGCGTTTGCTCAGAGCGGCCTAATGTTGAACGATGTGGCCCGTGCCCGGTTGAGTGTTGATGGTTTTGTTCGTGGTGTCATCCCGGGGCTCACTGCCAGTGTTCTGGGCACACTGGTTGCGGGGTTGGCAATTTTTAAACGCTCGGAGGCTAACCTTTTCCGTGAATTGGAGGCAGGGTAGGGGGCGCGGTTACAGAGGTAAAGAAGGCTTGAATAGTGGGAGGAGTATGATAGTATGAAGTTGTTCTAATTTTAACGGAGGTTGTTATGGGAGCTGAGAGTCCACCTAAAGGTTCAGTTTCATAAGACAAACTTTAATTCCGATATGAATTGGAATATGCCCGGTCTTGACCGAATGATTAAAAGACGGGTCAACAAAAGAGATAAAAGCCCCACAACCCTGTAACAGGGTTGATGGGGCTTTTTAGTATTATGGGTTGATAGAATAAAAGAGCTGGTTTTAACTTTTCCCCCTCCCGCTAAGAAAACAGTAGATCTAAGCTTCTTCTTTCTGTCTGATCGGTTAAAAAAAACTGACCCACTCCAAGATAGGCGGTTCTATAGATTTTTTTCTTGGCAATAGTAATGAAACAACAGGGGAAGACAGGCAAGGTAAATCTGAATAATCAATTCTGGAAGCTATGAGACTGCACTACCTGCAACATGTACCCTTTGAGGGGTTGGGCAATATCGAAACTTGGGCCAAAAATAAAGGTTTCCATATAACCCGGACGCATCTTTTTGATGACGAGCCTTTTCCATCGACTGATGACTTTGAGTGGCTGGTAGTCATGGGTGGGCCGATGAATATTTACGAAGAAACTGAGTACCCATGGCTGGTTAAGGAGAAGAAGTTTATCGAGGAATGCCTGAAACGAGATAAGTTTGTCTTGGGTGTTTGTCTCGGAGGACAATTGATCGCCGATGTTCTTGGTGGAAAAGTCGTTAAGAATAAGGAAAAGGAAATTGGCTGGTTCCCGGTATCATTGACGGAGGGGGATGGGGTGGGTTCTCCTTTTTTTAAAGGTATCCTTTCACCGTTTATGGCATTTCATTGGCACGAAGACCGGTTTGAACTGCCAGCAAGCTGTGCGAGATTGGCCGAAAGCCAAGGGTGTTCCCACCAGGCGTTTGCATACAATAACCAGGCGGTTGGCCTACAGTTTCATATCGATTTAACCTGTGAGGGAGTGAAAAAACTTATTCAGCATTGCGGAGAGGGTCTTGCGGCAAGCCGTTATGTACAGACGGCAGATGAGATGGTCTCTAACCCCACTGCATTTGAGAAAATTTCAGAAACGCTAGAAACCTTTCTGGACAATTGCCAAATCATTAAAATTTAGCTGACTCGGGTCTAATGTTGACCTTCTTCATTACTCTTGAACTGGTAGTACCGAACCGCAAGAGCTGTCACCATGACGCAGATCATTGCCCCAATTGTTGCAACGGCAGGTACAACCAGAGCCATTGAGAGCGGAATGTTTTCAAGCAGCCATTCGAACACTTTTTGCAACCCGAACCACGACTCTGGATTATTGAGCCACTGATGCAACCCCGTGTTTTCAAATAGGAAATTGAACGCGACCGCGACCGGAAACTCGGGCCATATTCCGTCTTTCAACCAGAGGAAGACCTGATAACTAACGAGTCCAAGACCTGACAGCAAAAATAAAGACGCGACAAACATGGTCGTCAGGGTCAGCCCTCCACAAACGAAATCTACAGTGGTGAGCCTCGAAAAGAAAAAGCGCGTTTCTTCAACGCCTCTAAAAAGAGCTTTCCGGGCAAGGGTTCCAATTTCTTTGCCCGCCTCGCGACAAAACGCTAGGATTTGATCCAGAGTCTCGCCGATGCACTGGGCCCATGAAGTATGATTGGTTTTCGGGTCGTTGAATTCTGTGTGGGTCATGGTTTCTTCTCCCATCAAAAGGGATTGTATGCTCTAAACCGGAATCTTAGGCAGAGCGATCGACCGGCAACCCAAGGAAACACCCCGCTCCACAAGGCAATATGAAATGTTTCAGAGGTATTGTCAATTTTTTTGCTGGTAAATAGGGTCTTCAATACATCGTGTTACCCTAACTTGTGTGGCTAGACGTTGGTTCTGATTGCAGGACTATGCCGAACGGTAGGTGACAACCCCCCCCAATTTTCTCCCCATATAAATCTCGGGTCTGAGAAGAATATAAATTCCCGTTATTAGTCAGGGTGTTACGAAGTTTTCTAGCCCAGGTTTCCCCCAGTAAAATTTATTTTCGCCTGACGCGTTTCAACTGGTATTTGCGAACGGCGCGGTTGTGCTCTTCAAGACTGACGGAAAAATGATGAGTCCCGTCCTGCCGTGAAACGAAATATAAATAATTTGTGTCGATGGGATAAAGGGCCGCAGTGATCGATTCCAGCCCGGGGCTTGCAATAGGGCCGGGGGGCAGGCCCTTATAAAGGTAAGTGTTGTAGGGAGAATCGATGCTCAGGTCTTTTTTGCGGATGTTTCCGTCAAAACCCTGAATCGCGTAAATCACGGTCGGGTCGGTTTGTAACCGCATATCTTTACGCAAGCGGTTATGAAATACCGAAGAAATAATTCTTCTTTCTTTGTCTACGCCGGTTTCCTTTTCGATCAGGGAGGCAAGTGTGACGACTTCGTGTAGAGAAAGTTTGAGAGCATGTGTCCGCTCTGTCAGTTCGTGTTTGAGAGCACGCTGCTTGAACGTGTTCAGCATGGTCTCGACGATTTCCTGTGCGGAAGTGTACCGGCTGAAATGATAGGTTTCCGGAAAGAGGTAGCCTTCCAACGAACCGGAGGGAATATCAAGAGAATCTACAAATTTTGGGTCCTGGGCAGTTTTGATAAAGGTCTCCTGGTCCACCAGTTCGCGTTTGGCAAGCAGGTCGGCGATCTCGGCGATGCGGTAACCCT
>Ga0208639_1002052_pt1 | contig 12228 bp, 9 predicted proteins | sample ETNtaG_33_FD_185772 | JGI IMG/M metagenome (GOLD analysis project Ga0208639, IMG submission 185772) | Marine microbial and viral communities from oxygen minimum zone, Eastern Pacific Ocean - ETNP201310SV76 (SPAdes) (version 2) | ecosystem: Environmental > Aquatic > Marine > Oceanic ...
CTTAAAGTCTATTTTTGAAATATTTCTATATGAAGTTTTTAGTGCTTCTTTATAATTCTCTGATAAAGAGGTGATCGCCAAAACTCTTCCCCCAGAAGTAACTATTTTATCATTATCTAGTCTTGCCCCAGCATGAAAGACTATAGAATCATTAACATTCTCTATTCCTGTAATTTCATGTCCTATCTGATATGATTCCGGATAACCGCCGGAAACTACGACCACAGTAACTGCTGACCTTTCGTCAATTAATATAGAATGGTTTTGTAAGGTTTGGTTATAAAGTGATTCAAAAATCTCTACTATGTCATTTTGAATCCTTGGAAGTACGGCTTCAGTTTCTGGATCCCCCATTCTAACATTATATTCAATTACATAAGGATCATCATTTACCATAATTAATCCTATAAAGACAAATCCCTGAAAAGGAATTTGATCTTTTTTTAATCCTTCAATAGTAGGCTTAATTATGGTTTGTTCTATTTTATTCATAAGAACATCGTCAACAAAAGGCGGAGGAGAGATGGCTCCCATTCCTCCTGTATTTAACCCTTGGTCTCCTTCTCCTATTCTCTTATAATCCTTAGCGGTAGGAAGAATCTTATAAGATTCTCCATCAGTAATCACAAAACAGCTAAGCTCTATTCCTTTTAAAAACTCTTCTATTACCACTTGAGAGCTCGCTTCTCCAAATTTATTTTCACATAACATTTTATAAAGCTCTTTTTTGGCTTCATCTAGGGTCTGAATTATTAGAACTCCTTTTCCTGCTGCAAGGCCATCTGCTTTTAAAACATAAGGAGATGACAATGATTCTAAAAACCTATTTGCTTCATTTATTTGATTTTTATTGAATGTTTGATGAGCCGCTGTTGGGATGTTGTGACGATTCATAAATTCTTTTGCAAAATTTTTACTGCCTTCAAGCTGAGCCCCTTTAGTCTGTGGTCCTATAACCATGACATTACTTAAATCGTCGTCATCTAAGAAAAAATCGTGAATTCCATTTACAAGAAGGTCTTCTGGTCCAATAACTACCATATTAATATGGTGCTGTAAAACTGCTTTTTTTATTTCTTGAAAATTATTGTAGCTAATACTTAAGTTTTGACCAACTTCTGCTGTGCCTGAGTTTCCTGGGGCAATAAATAAATTTTTGCAATGCTTGCTTGATCTTATCTTTTTAGCAAAAGCATGTTCTCTTCCGCCAGAACCTAAAACAAGTATATTCATAAGTTTTTATATAGGGTAGTAAAAATACTAGATGTCTGAGAATAAAAAAATTAATATGCTTTTTTCTCTCCTCTCACTGAATTAAAAACAGTTAATATTATTATTTTGATGTCCAACAAAAAAGACCAATTTTCAATATAATTAATATCATACTTAATTCTATTAACAATGTCTAGATGTGTCTCAATTTCGCCCCTGTATCCATTGACTTGAGCAAGGCCTGTTATTCCTGGCTTAATAAAATGTCTTACCATAAATTTATCTATTGATTTAAGATATTTTTCATTTTCATTCACCATGTGCGGCCTAGGACCAACAACAGACATATTGCCTGCTAATACATTAAAAAATTGGGGGAGCTCATCTATGCTGGTTTTTCTTAAAAATGTGCCAACCCTAGTGAGTCTTTTATCATTTCTCGTGGCTTGCACAGTGTCTGATTCAGCATTAATTTTCATAGATCTAAATTTGTAACAGTAAAACTGTTTGAAATTATAGCCGTTTCTTATTTGTCTAAAGAATATAGTTCCTTTAGATTCTGATTTAATAATTATTGCCAGTACAGGAATTAACCATGATAATACGCAGACTATAATAAATAAAGAAAAAACAATGTCAAAAAGTCTTTTTATGAATTTATTAAATGGTTCCTGCAATAAAATATTTCTTAAAGAAAGTACGGGCACATAGTCATACGTTTCGTATTTAAGTTTCTTTGAATATAAATTTTCAAAGCTTGGAATAAACTTTACTGTTTTTAGGTTATTTTCTGCAAAATCAATAATTGCTTTTATTTGTGTTTCACTTAAAGAAGGTAATGAGCAGTATATTTCATCGATCTTTTCTTCTAAGATAAAATTAAAGTATTTCTCTATATCCTCTTCTTTGTTAGGTAGAATTGTTCTAACATGTCTATACCCAGTTGATGTTTTTTCCTGAAAGAATTTCTCTAAACTATTGCTTTCTGCCCCATTTCCTATTATAATTGTTCTTCTATAATTTCCGCCAAAATCAGCTCTAAATTTTAACATAAAATAGTAGATCACAAACTTGATTGCTCCAATAAAAACTCCACTATATAATACAAAAATTAATATTTGCTTTGGGGAAATACTTAAAAATGGAAATATTCCAGAAACAGAGAATATTATAATCAAAAACAGAAGACATTGGATCAAAAGAAGATTTAATATTCTTATCTCAGGAGTGTATCTATAAACATTATAAAACCTAGAAAAAATTGAAATGATAATCCATGAAGCTGAAATTAAAATAAAAAACCAATAAGGCTGTAAAAACTCATTGTTAAAAACATATTTAATAGCAAGAAAGTTTATTATATATAAGTCTATTAGATATGTTATTGGTCTAATATATCTAGAGAACCTTCCTTGTTTTTTCCTTGCCATTCTTTGGTTTTATTTAAAACATATGATTTGAATTTTTTTTCAAAAATATGTCTACTAAAGCGCTCTGCATTCTCCCTTAACTTAATGGGGTTAAATTTTGTTTGATTAAAACGCTTTATTGCCTTTAAAATTGCCTCTGAGGTTTGTTCGAAAAAAAGAATGCCTGTAGAACCATCTATTACTGTTTCTAAAACACCGCCTTTTCCATATGCAATTACTGGGGTCCCACATGCTTGGGCTTCCACTGGGGCTATTCCAAAATCTTCAAGACCAGCATGTAGAAAGGCTTTTGCCTTACCAACAATAGAATGAACATTTTCAGAGTTGGCATAGTCAATAAATTTAATATTTGCATTTGCCTGATCCATCAGTTTTTTCTTCTGACTTCCTGACCCAACAATAATTAATGTTTCATTTAGCTTATTAAATGTGCTAACTAGTAAATCTATTCTTTTATATGGCTCAAGTCTTGCTGCTGTAACATAATAGTTTTCTTTTTCCTTAATTACAGGAAATTTGTTAATGTCCACAGGCGGATGTATTAAAAAAGAGTCTCTTTTGTAATTTTGTTTTATCCAATTTTGAATATATTTTGAGTTTGCTATTATATAGTCTGGATTTTTAGACTGGTTTATGTCTTTTCTTTTTAAAATAGTTAAAACAGGAGACAAAAAGGCTCTAATAAGCTTGCTAAAATATATGCCCTTATTGTCCCATAAATATCTTTGATTTCTAGCTTGATAGTAGCAAATATGGAGTTGCTTTTTATTTGTCTTTCTTACTCCTTTAGCAACAGAAAATGAAGACGAAATAATTAAATTGGTGTCTTTTTCAATCTTAATCTCCTTCAAAAAATAAGAAAAAAGGGAAAAGAAATATCTAAAATTTTTTCCAAAATATTTCAAATTGGTTTCCTTTATTTGAATGTCTTTCCCTGAAAAAACCTTTGAGACATCACTTTGCTTCATAACGTTAATAAGCATATGGCATTTATCAAAGCTTAGAGCGTTGGTAATAGAAGAGACGACTCTTTCTGCTCCTCCATATTTGTCAAGCCAATCAACTACTAAAATATTTTTCATTCTTTGATTTTGTTTTTATTTAAAATTGTGTAGCAAATTAACGCAATTACAAATACCCCGAAGGTTCTATGAAAAGGATTTTCAAAAAACATAAAAAATATTAAGGAAAAATATATGTTTAAATTATAAATTGTTTTTTTCGAATCAAATAATATTATAATAAGCAATGCTATAAAACAAGCCAGTCCAAAAACCCCTATGCTTAATAAGAAGTCTATGAATTGATTGTGAGTGTTAAAATCTCGTTGAATAAACCACTCTCTTTTCTTTACAGGTTCTATTTTTTTATACTTCTCTCTTAGTAGTTCCTGAGTTTTTCCAAATCCTAATCCTATGGATTTGTTGTTGTTTTCATTAAATATTTCAAATGAGTTTTTCCAAATTAAATATCTTGGTTCATGTGTTTTAAATTTTTCTACAAAACTTTCTCTTTGATCATCTGCTGCATATAAAATTCTTTTTGAAAAATTGTTATTAGTAAATACCAGCGTCAATCCCCCTACTACAACTGCTATTATTCCTATATTTCTGGCTTTAGAATTTAATTTATATAAGGTTGTGCTAATTAAAACAAATACAATTAAAATTACTGCCGTTCTGGAAGCTATCAAAAGAGTTGTAATTAATAAAAGAGTTGCTAACAAAAAATATGTTTTAGCTATTTTTTTGTTATAAAAATTAAAAAAAAACTCTAGGCAAAATACTAGAGCAACAACATTGAAAAACCCTAAATAAAGTCTTTGTGTCATCATAAGGGTTTCTACTATTTCTCCAGTATAGAACGAAGTGTTCCCTGTATCAATTACATATGCGATAATATTAAATAGAGAAATAATAGAGCTTAATGCTGCTCCAGCAATAAACGCGTTTTTTAAGTTTTGTGGATTTTTAATTATTGACAGCAGAGCAATTAAAAGGATTGTTTGTCCAATTTTTCTCAATTCTGCAAAATCATTAATAATTCCATTCACGAATAGCGACTGCAAGACAATGATTGTAAAAAATGCCAAAAATACTAATACCGATTTTGTTTGTAGAATTTCCTTTAAGTCTCCTTTATTTAAAAGAAAAACAGCAAGTACAAGAATACATCCCATAATTATACTAGAAAGGGCATGTGCCACAGGAATAAATGGAATAAAAAAGCATAAAAACATGCAAAGCCACAGGTAGTATTTATATATTTTTTCTTGCATATTATTTATAGCTTTTTGATTTAATAACATTTAGCAGGTCCCTTGAAAAAAACAAAAGAGCTAAACTTCTAAAAATTCCATAGATTGGATAAAGCCCAAAATAAAAGTTTTTTATCATTATTTTAATTCTATTTTTAACCTGTTTTCTTCTGTGGATTGATGATATTGATCTTGGGTCTGCAAAATAGTCCATCAATATTTCTGGATAATTTTCAGCTTTGAACTTGTTTATCACACTAAAAAAAAATGCATAATCTTCAGCAGCAAAATAATTTGTTGGGTACTCTACAATTTCTTTTAGTATTACAGATGAAAACATTACTGATGGGTGTATAAAAACAGAGTTGAGATGCATGGCTTTTTTTATTTCCTTATATGATGTAGGGTGTTTTAAATTATACATGTGATTGCCATTTGAATCAACAATGCTGCCCCATGTTCCAAGAAGCTTGACGTCGGGATTTTGTTCAAGATATTTATGCTGAATTGTAAGTTTATTTTTATAAAATAAATCTCCTGCATCTAGCCTGGCTATATATTTATATTTATTATTTTGTGCAAAATTAAGGCCAATATTTAAAGTCTTTGCTATTCCTTTATTTAATCCATTTTTTTTGTAAAAAATTGTACCTAACTTATATTCACTTTTAATTTGTTTGATGTTTATTTCTTCTTGACTCCCATCATCAATTATAATTATATCCACCTTTAACTTCTCGCTTATTGAATTAATCGAAGCATACAACCCTTTTGGATTATTATAATGAGGAATAATAATTATAAGCTCTTTAAACATTGTTTAATTTTTTATAGTCTATTGCGAATATAATAGCCAAGCAAATCCAAAAAGCATAGATTCTTAAAGAGTCCATCTTTAACCAATTCATTGAAAATCCTATCATTGAAATAAATATAATTACTGAATATGTGTTGTGTTTTCTAAAGTTGTTATAGCACCAGAAAAATATATGAAGCAACAGTGCAAGAAAAATTAAAAACCCTACAACTCCCGTTTCGCTAAGAAATCGTAAATATATATTATATCCTGGGGGGAAACGCTTTTCCTGCTGATTTGAATATCTTAGTCTAAATTCCCAGTTATTTTTCTTTGCCCAGTTCGGATATTTTGTTCTTGATTCAAATGCTTGAAGACCATATCCAGTTCCAGTTATAGGGTTTTCTAAAAAAACCTTATACATGGCTACTTGTATTCCAAATCTTGACCTATTAGATCTAGAATGATCGCTATCATCAAGCCTAAAAGACGCTATTTCATTTCTAGCGTATTCATAAATTTGATTTGAAAATGCTAACGAGAAGCAAGAAGCTAATAATGTCAGAACAAGTGTAATATTTAAGAATACTTTTGAATATTTTAAATCCTTTAAAAGGATATATAAAAAAGCCAAGGACTGAACAATAATGATAAAGAATGCCGCTCTAGATCCTGAAATAAAAGCCAACAAAATAACAGCTATTGAGGGCAAAAATCTCCAACTAGACTTACTTGTTATTATGTAGCTAAACATCCAGCCCGAAATAGATAAGAGGTATGTTCCTAAGGCTGGGGGTTCAAAAGTAACTGACGAAATTCTATTTAACAATGAGTCTGTTTTAGCCTCAGTAAAAGGGAAATAATCAAATAGGTTTAACACTCTAATTTTTAAATCCTGCATACCAAACTTTACAATTAAAATCTCAAAAAAAGCATATATTAAAACTATTATAAATGAGGCTAATATTACTTTTCTAATTGTATGTAATAGCTTGTTTAAGTCCACTAAATAAAAGATGTTAAAAAAAGTAATTGGCAAAATAATTGAACATATTAACAAGGCTCCGTACTGATTAATAAATCTTTCTAGCCCTGTTGTTTGTTTGAAAAAATATTCTGCGACAGCTATGCTGTTTAAAAGAGTTGCTATAAAACACCAGCTTATAAGTAGAATTAAAAACTGGAAAACGATATTCTTTATTGGAATTTTAATTTTTCTTTTTAAAAGGATAAAAAATGAAGCTGCTATAAAAAATAAAAAACATGAGTCTCTGTAAAATTCTCCTAAAAAAGGAAGGCCTTCCCATGAATTAAAAGGGATAAAAAAAACACCCATTAAGAAGACGTATAGAGCAATATTTATAATGCCAGTTTGTTTCATTTTTTTATTTATAATTGCCCCATTGTTTTATTTCTACTCCCATTTGTCCTAGATGTTTAACCTCTTTTCTAAAGATTTTTTTTAACTCTTGTTCGGTTTCTTTATTTATTGCTTTTGGATTTGTTTTATATTTTCTTGTTATAGAATTAAGAATGTCTTTCATCCATGGCTTCACAGAGATAATTTTTTTAATAAAGTTTTTAGTACTTGAGGGCTTAAAAATCGTTCTAGTAATTATATTGTTACTATAAGTCCCGCCAGGGTTATATTTTTTATTCAACAGTGTTGGTGTAAATTCGCTGTTTACTTCTAAAAATCTATATGTTTTTTTTACAGTTTCCTCTGGATTGTTCATTAATTCTTCTTGAGTTAAAATTAAAACCTCGGAAAAAATCTCCTTTGCTTTTACTAATTTTTCATAATATGAAGAATTGAATTTATAATACCAAAAATCGGAAAAATGCTGTTTTTTCCTTTTATCTTCTTGTGCTAATGCTTCTGCAAAACTAAGCTGCTCTCTGCCCTCTCTTACTAAATGAAGATAATTAGAGTATGCTCTTTTAATAGGGTCTCTAACTAATACTATAATTTTTGGGTTTGAAAGGGTGTTTTTAATTTCATTAAAAAGCTCTGGGTAATTTATATATGATGGGGAGGTTTCTCCTACAGATTTGAAATTTTTCTCAGAACTAAAAAATTTAGAATATTCTTTAAAGTTTCTAATATGTGTTTTTAAAGCTAACTTATCTCCTTTGCCTGCTATTTGTCTTGATAGAATTTTGTTAGTGAAAAAATGGAGTTCTTTTTGTTTTGGCATAAATATTTCAGGATGTTCTGCTAAATAGTAGTGAAGCGATGTTGTTCCGCATTTTGGAAAACCAGATATTATAAAGTTTGGTAAATACATTTGCTATGATATAAAGATTTTTATTCTGTCGGTACTATAAATTAAAGCGACAATCATACTGTTCCAAAAAACCATACTAATTAGTGTTGCTGTTGCTGCGCCCTCTATTCCATAAATAGGGATCAAAACTAGGTTTAATACAACATTTACTATTAAGCCAGAAATTAATATGTTATTGAGTTTTTTCTGTTTTCCTGTCATGTTTAAGTATATCGCTCCAGGGCCACACAGGGCGCTAAAAAACTGTCCCGCTAATAAAAACCATAAAGCTTGTTTTGCAAAAACATATCCTTCTCCAAAAAGGCTTAGTGCTGGACCAGAAAAAATAAATAAAATTAATAGCACAGGCAGGCTTATAATAAAAATAATTCTCGCTGCATCCTTAATCAGCTTATTTAGTCTATTAAAATCATTTGTATTATATATTTCTGCAATTTTTGGGGCAATCACAATATTTACAGACATAAGGGCAAGTGCTGTAACCGTTGCTAATTTTACGGCGATCGAATAATAGGCAACACTATCAAACCCCTCGTAAATAGTAAGTATTATTATGTCTACACTTTGCATAATAAAATATGCTATAGCGCTTAATGCCATTGGATATGATCGTGAAAATATTTGATTATAAGAAAATTTGTAACTAGTATGATTAGACAGGCTCAGTTGTTTAAAAAGGATTAATACTTTAATTGTTGTAATTAAAGAAAGTAGAATAAAGCCTGCTAAAAATGCCTCTATTAGCCATTCTTGATTCTGGGTAAAAAATAAAACTATTGATAAAATAAAAATTGGTGTATATCTAAAAATATTTCTGTAGAGCTCTGAGTGTATAGTCTGGTTTAATGCTCTTAAGGCGTCAATATTAAGCATTGTTGTTGTGTAAAAAAACAGTGCTACAACAGCTTTTAAAATTAAAGAATGTGCGTTTTTTTTATCAAACAATTCATTAATAAGGCCTTCAGGTATAATCAAATATCCCAAAATAAAAACTATACATATTCCTGTAGTCATTCTTGTCATTTTAAAATATATATTCTTAATGGATTTTAAAGAATTTTTGGAGTTCAAAAAACCAGAATAATAAATTATGGCTTGGTTTGTTCCTATTAAAGAGGCTCCGCTAAGAATCATTATTGTAGCTCTGACAAAATCATACTCTCCTACCTGTTCTGCTGAATAGTAGTTTGTTAAAAACAGTGAAAATAAAAACAGCAATATAACGCCTATTCCTCTTATAAAAAGAACTCCAAAACTTTTTTTTAATAGTCCCTCGCGCACCATGCTACATTCTTCGGTCTAATTCATCTAAATATCTGTATAGTTTTAAGATAGCACCGCCTAATATAAATGCAAGCACCAATAGGATTGGGTAATAAATGACTTTGTTATCACTTAGCCCTTTCTGCTCTATTAAAAGGCTGGTGTCATTTACCACCATCACGGTTTCTGTAGATAAAATTCTTTCTCCTTTTAGTTCTTCATTTTGCTCTTCTAGCTCAATTTTTATCTTAATAAGCTCATTAGGCAGATATGTTTTATTGTCAATATATAATTGTGAGGTGCTTTTTTCAAAATTGTCTGCTGAGCTGTATTTTTCTATAAGCTTGTCTATTTGATTAATTGTTTGTTCGTTGTTAAAAATAGTGCTTGAAATACTTTGAAGCTGCCTTTCTTTTAGGCCTATAAATAAGGGGTTTGTATTAAAATAGTCTATTATTTTTTTTACGGAAGAATTGCTGGCAGAAGAAGAAATATTTAGGGCCAGTATATGATATTCATAATCTGATCTAAAGCCTTCTGTCATTGCTAAATTGTCTTCGAATTCTAAGTTTTCAAAAAGAGTCCTGATTTCGTTTGCGTTGATGTCATCTTTTAAAATGTCTTTTAAGTCTATTACTGGTTTTATGCTAATTTCCTGTAGGATCTCATCTTCATTGAACTTCATATCATTGGTGAAAAAATTTTCATCTTCTGCTTCTATTTTTTGATTAATTAGGCTTATCGCATCATAAACATAATTTCCAGCATCAAAATTTATCCTTAATAATATTGAAGCCTCTTTCGCAGATTCTTTTTCAGTAATGCTCTCTGTAACATAGCCTAAGACTGCGCCTATTACGATTAAGATAGCTAGTTTTTTCCAGGCTAATACTATTTCTTTAAATGTTCTGAAGAAGAATAAAATACTTTTTAAGAAAAGTGTTCTTGTTTTATTGAAAAGAACAAGGATGTCTATTTCTTCTTGTGTGTTGTTTTTTCTTTCGTTAGTCATGACAGTTTATTTTGTCATATTTAAACGAAAGTTCTTCTGGTTTATTTTATAAATAATGATTTTATCTTTCTTCTATCACATTTAGTCTGTATAGCTCGTCTGCAATTTTTCGATCATTTGAAATCTTTGGGATTTTATTTTGGCTTCCTAATTTTCCTATAGACTTCATGTATTTATTAAATCCTTTATTGCAGATTCTTTCTATGCTTAAACTGCTTATGACTTTGCCTTGAACTAAATCTTTATAATATTTGTTTTGATCTTGAAGATTTTTATCTAAAGTTTTTTCAAATTGACGTATGTTTTCTGGTTCTGATTCAAAATCTATAAACCACTCATGAAATGAGCCTGAGGTCTCAGCTCCAAATTTTGGTGCAACTGTAAATTCATTTATAATAGCCCCTGTGTCTGCACAGGTTTTTTCAATCGCATTTTCAACTTCTTTAACTATAACATGCTCTCCAAATGCAGATAAAAATTGTTTTATTCTTCCTGTTACAACTATTTTGTATGGTGATGTAGAAGTAAACCTAACTGTATCTCCTGTGTTGTAGGCCCACAAGCCTGCGCTAGTAGAAATAATTAAAACATAGTTTGTTCCTATTTCTATTTCTTCTAAAGAAAGCCTGTTGTGTTTAGATTCTAAAAAATCTTGTTCTTTAATAAATTCGTAAAAGATTCCTGAATTTAGAATTAACAGCAGATCGTCAGATTCCTGTTGATCCTGGAAGGCGAAAAACCCCTCACTTGCTGGATATACCTCAACACTGTCAATTTTTCTTCCAATTAGTTTTTCAAATTTTTTCTTGTAAGGTGCATAACTAACTCCTCCATAAATTAATAGCTGAAAATTTTTGAATAGCTCTCCTATTGGTTTATTCGAAACTTCTTGAAGTTTTTCAAAATACATTTGAAGCCATGAAGGTATCCCGCTAAGTATTCTCATGTCTTGGGTTATAGTTTCTTTAACAATAGCATCAATCTTTTCTTCCCAGTCTTCAATACAGTTTGTTTGATGTGATGGCAGTCTTGAAAGTCTTAGAAAAAAAGGCACATGATGAGCTGAAATTCCTGAAAGTCTTCCAGTTTTTATCCCTCCTTTTTCTTCTAAAATGGGGCTGCCTTGTAAAAAAATATGTTTTCCATTAAGAACCTTTGTGTTTCCTGTATTTGCTATATACATCAGAAGTGCGTCTTTGGCTCCGTCAAGATGGTTTGGAAGGCTTTCTTTTGTTATTGGAATGTATTTTGCTCCTGAAGTAGTTCCTGAAGTCTTACAGAAGTAAGTTGGCTGTCCGGGCCACAATATGTTTTCTCCACCATCAATTATTTGTTGTATATAAGGCTTTAATTCCTCATAATCCCTAATGGGAACTTGTTTTTTAAAATCAGAATAACTATTAATTGCTAAAAACTTATGGTCTTTTCCAAAAACCGTCTGTTGCGCTTGATTTAATAGCTTTAGCATTAATGTATGCTGTATTTTTACAGCATTATTTTTCCATTTATTGTTTTTTGAAACAACATATTTCGCAAAAGGGAGGCTTATAGTTGATTTGATACTCATGCTAAAATGAAATATAGTCTTCAGGATTAACAGGAGTTCCTTTGTGCCATAATTCAAAATGCAAATGAGGCCCTGAAGAAAGCTCTCCAGAATTCCCAATAATTGCAATATGATCGCTTGCGTTTACAAAATCACCAACAGATTTTAACAATATTGAATTGTGTTTATACAAAGAAAAATAATTATTTTTATGCTGAATACCTATTACATATCCAGTTTCAGATGTCCAATTGCTAATCACAACAGTCCCCTCTAATACTGACGAAATTCTAGTTTTTTCTTTTGCAACCAAATCAATGCCAAAATGCTTAGTTTTACTATCAAATTTATCCGTAATTATTCCGCTGATTGGAGTGTAAAATACCAAAAAGTCATTTTTATTATTATTTCTAATAATTATAGA
>Ga0208639_1002055_pt1 | contig 12222 bp, 13 predicted proteins | sample ETNtaG_33_FD_185772 | JGI IMG/M metagenome (GOLD analysis project Ga0208639, IMG submission 185772) | Marine microbial and viral communities from oxygen minimum zone, Eastern Pacific Ocean - ETNP201310SV76 (SPAdes) (version 2) | ecosystem: Environmental > Aquatic > Marine > Oceanic ...
GCGCATAATCGTGATCTCAATAATCTCTCTAAGCCATCTTTTATATTTGATAATTTATTACTTGGATCATGCAAAGCCATATAGCCAATACGCCATCCAGGAGCATAATATACTTTAGATACTCCATTTAATGTTATTACCGGAACATTAGAGGATATTGAAGCTGTGCTAATATGATTTCCATTAAAATTCAATCTATCATATATCTCATCAGAAATAATTGTACAATTTTCCCATCGTGATGCAAGTTCAACTATTTCTTCAATTTCCTGCTTTGTAATTACGTTTCCTGTTGGATTATTAGGATTAATTAGTACTAATAATTTGACCTTATCGTTCATTTTAGCTTTGAGGTCATCAAAATCTATTTTCCAATTATTATCTGGGTCAAGTCGATATTCGACTGTTTTGCCACCAAATAGCTGAGGATATGCCATATATGGTGGATAATGTGGGCCAGGTGACAGCACCTCATCTCCAGGTTCTAAAAAAGTTGCAAAAATAATTTGCAATGCTTCTGTCACCCCATGGCAAATATAAACATCATTCGGATCACAGCTCCAACCGCCATTTACTTTATTTTGTTCATTATGAGATATTGCTTCTCTTAATTCTGGAATTCCATATGCAGGTGAATAACCATTCTTTTGATCAAGAAGAGCCTTTTGATAAGCAGAAATCATATGATCAGGGGTTGGTAGTCCAGGATAAGCAAGAGGATCACCAATATTAAGTTTGATAATTTCGTGTCCTTTAGCTTCTAGAGCATTAGCAGGAACCACGACATCCCTAATTGCATACTCTATTTGGGAAGCTCTAGATGTTACTGGTATTTGCTTCGCCATTCTAACAATAAATTACAAATTATCGACGTTTAAAAGGTCGCTTCCCTCCATCGCGTCTATTGCCATGCGAACCTCTGTTTCTACTATCAGATCGTTCCCTTGGAGGTCGGTCAACCCAACCTTCAGGTTTTTCAAGTAATGCTTTACGACTAAAGTCTAGGCGACCTTGATCATCTACTTTTATCAATTTAACACGTATTGGATCGCCAGGCTTAACCACATCTTCAACCTTTTCTACTCTATTCCACTCTAATTCTGAAATATGAACCAGACCTTCCCGACCTGGAGCAAATTCAACAAATGCTCCAAATGTCATTAAGCGTGTTACGCTTCCATCAAATTCCATTCCTACTTCAGGCTCAAGAGTTATGGCACGTACTATCTCAATCGCCTCTTCACATCTTTTAAGATCTAAACTAGCTGCAGTAACTATACCATCATCATCAACATTAATATCACATTCTGTATCTGCAATAATTTTTTTAATCGTTTTTCCACCTGGACCAATTAAACCACCAATCTTTTCGGGGTTAATCTGTAATGATAATACTTTTGGAGCATATTTTGACATTTCCATAGGCTCAGGAACTGCATTATACATTTCATCTAATATATGATTTCTGCCAGCTTTTGCTTGAGCAAGAGCTTCTTCCATTAATTCAAAAGAAATTCCATCTATTTTTAAATCTAATTGTATAGCAGAAATCCCATCTCGAGTACCAGCTACTTTAAAGTCCATATCACCTAAGTGATCTTCGGCACCTAGAATGTCGCTTAGTATTGCATATCGATCTTCATCTTTAATAAGTCCCATTGCGATTCCAGCTACATGGCCCTTTGATGGTGCGCCTGCATTCATTAACGCTAACGATCCACCGCAAACAGACGCCATTGAAGAAGATCCATTAGATTCTGTAATTTCAGAAACCATTCTGATTGTATAAGGAAAATCTTCGTAATCTGGCAAAACTTGCTTTACAGCTCTTTCGGCCAAATTACCATGCCCCACTTCCCTTCGACTTGTGAATCCAACTCTTCCTGTTTCACCTACGCAGTAAGGGGGAAAATTGTAATGTAAAAAGAATTTCTTCTTTTCGTCTAAATCCATACTATCAATTATTTGCTCATCTCTGGGAGTACCCATTGTTAAAACGACTATAGCTTGAGTTTCGCCACGCGTAAAAAGAGCTGAGCCGTGCGTTCTAGGCAAAAGTCCAGTTTCAATTGTTATTGGACGAATATCAGTTGTTTTTCGTCCATCGGAACGCTTTCCATCGGATAGTATTTGTTCTCGGAAAGCAGTTTTCAATTGAGAATTAACAAAATTATTAACCATTTTGTCAGATTCTGGATGAGATTCTTCAAATGCGCCTACTGCTTCATCTTTTAATAAAGAAATTGCATTTTCTCGATCACTCTTATCTGGAATTTTAATTGCTTTGTCAATCTTGCTAGAAACTAAATCTGATACTGCTTTTTCTAAATCATCATCAGATTCCTCTTCATGAACTTCTCGTTTATCAACACTAAGGTCTTTTGCTAATTTATTTTGCAAGTCAATTAGTTCTTTAATTGGTTCATGTGCAAATTTCATTGCATCCAAAAAGACTTCTTCGGTTATTAATTCAGCTTCACCTTCAACCATCACAATAGTTTGATCATTTCCAGATACAATTATTTCCATATCTGACTCTTCCATTTGCGATCTGGTTGGATTAACAACGAATTCATCTTTAACGCGACCAACTCTAACAGTAGCAATCGGACCATTAAAAGGAATATCAGAAAGCATTAGCGCTGCTGATGCACCAACTCCAGCTAAAGTATCAGCCATATTTTCACCATCACTTGATAACACTGTAATAATAACCTGAGTTTCATTCTTAAATGATTTAGGAAATAGTGGTCGAATTGGCCTATCGGTCAATCGACTGGTTAATATTTCATGTTCTGATGGCCTTGCTTCCCTCTTAAAAAATCCACCAGGGATTTTTCCCCCTGCATAGTGACGTTCACGATATTCAACTTGAAGTGGGAAAAAATCAATATCTTCCCTTGCTTCTTTAGCTGCGTTTACAGCAACTAAAACGGTTGTTTCGCCGTGTGTTACAATAACAGAGCCAGCCGATTGGCGGGCTATTCTACCTGATTCAATGGTTAGTGTGTTTCCATTGATTTTTGTTTCATATGTTTTCATTTTTCTTTCTCTTAATACTAATTTTTAATTACGACGAATTGCTAATTCTTGAGTTATATTTAAATATGAATCAGGATTAGTTCTACGAAGATATTTTAATAATTTTTTTCTCTGTGAAACCAACAAGACTAACCCTCTTCTAGAATGATTATCTTTTTTATTTTCTTTGGCGTGATCCGTAAGGGTTCTAATTCTGGATGTCAATAATGCAACTTGCACCTCTGACGAACCACTGTCCTTATCATTTTTACCATATTTTTTTACTATTTTTTGTATTTCTTTCTTGTCTAAAGACATTATGTCTCCTATTTATACTTCTGCATTAATCTCATGCAGTATTCTTTATCTTTATTTAATTGTTTAATTAATTTTTTTGGATTTGAGAATCTTATCTCATCTCGGATCCGTTCTAAAAACTCTATTTCTATCAACATTCCATAAATTTCACATGAATCCATATTGAAAAAATGAACTTCCATTACAAAATCCGTCTCATCGAAGGTTGGTCGAAACCCTAAGTTACACATTCCATATAGATTTTCACCATTAATCCTTCCGCGTATAAAATATACACCATTTGAAGGAACTAGTTGATTTTTTTCCTGTGGGATGAAATTTGCAGTTGGATATCCAAGTTCTAATCCTCGACCTGACCCATGCACTACTTCTGCTTGGAATCCGAATACCCATCCCAACTCGAATGAAGCTCTTCTAACATAACCCTTTGCAATTAATTCTCTTATATGTGTACTTGAAATAATAATACTTTGGTCAGAAACAGGTTCTACAATCTTTATATTGCAATTATTATCTATACCAAATTTTTTCAAGAATTCAGGTGAGCCTTCACGGTTATATCCAAAATGATGATCATAACCAACTATTATACTCTCGGGATCAAAATAATTAATTATTATCTTTTCCAAAAAGTCTTTTGCTTTTAATTGAGCAAATTCCATATCAAATGGAATTATAACTGCAATATCCAAATTCAATGATTCAAATATTTCTAATTTCTTATCTACATGCATTAGCAAAGGTAATTTTGAAGATTTTTCAAGAACATGCCTTGGATGTGGATCAAAAGTAACCACAACAGAACTGCAACCATTGGATTCAGCAAGGGAAGTCACTCTTTTTATTATGTCTTGATGACCACGGTGACACCCATCGAAAGTACCTATCGTAACTATGCTTCCTGGGGATTTATTAATTTTTTCTAGTCTGTTATAGATTTCCATTGTTCTTCAAAATCTTTTATCTTAATTGAACTTGAAATGTTATAAGGACCTACCTTTGTCCTTATAAGCTGATTCAAATAGCCCACAGTCCCAAGCTTTTTAGCTATGTCACGACCTAAAACACGAATATATGTTCCTTTGGAACAACTTACTGAAAAGCTCACTTCTGTTTCTTTAAAATCATTAAGTCTTATATCTAAAATATTGGATAAAATAGGATTTCTTTTAACTATTTTATTTTCTCTTGCCAATTTATATAGTCTCACGCCATTAACCTTCTTAGCAGAGTACATAGGTGGATAATGTTTATAATCACCTACAAAGCTATTTATAACTGAATTTACTTTTGCCATTTCTAGTCTAGGAACAGTTTTGCTTTCAATTATTTTACCCTTGTTGTCCATAGTGTCGGTCGTACTTCCTAATACTAATTTCGCCTTATAAGTTTTTGGATTATTAGATATGCTTGAAAGAACTTTTGTGTCTTTGCCTGTTCCAACTATTAAAATCCCCTCCGCAAATGGATCAAGAGTGCCTGCATGTCCAACTTTTTTTTCTTTCGTGATAATTCGTACTTTTTTTACTACATCAAAACTTGTCCATTCGACAGGTTTATATATATTATAAATCAATAACTTCTATTCCTTGGATTCAATATTATGAAAAATATTTTCAATCTTTTGTATATATGAATTTGTATCATCGTAGAAGAATTTCAATTGAGGAGTAAATTTTATTCGGAGATTCTGACCAAGATATTTTCTGAAAGCTTTTGCTTTTGAATTAAGTTCTAACTCTACCTTATCCACTGGTTTTTTATTATTAACTACACTAAAAAATATTTTGGCATTTTTTAAATCGGTAGAAATTGATACATGGGTAAATGTTACGAAGCCTAAATTTGATAAATCAATATATTGTGTTTGAATGTCTCCAAGTATATGTAATAATTCACTCGCGACCCGATCCGTTCTTTTGTAGGGTCGTGCACTTCTCATGCGAGTTCTAATTTTCGTTTAATTGATTTTATTTCGAAGCAAACAATTATATCATCTTCTTTAAATTTAGAAAAATTATTTATTCCAATTCCACATTCAAAACCTTCACGTATTTCTTTTGACTCATCTTTCAGATGTTTTAAAGAGTTTATTTCACCTTCTGCGATTTGTTCTTCATCTCTAATAACGCGAGCCTGTCCATTACGAACTATAGTTCCTTCTATAACTTTACTACCAGCAATAAAACCAATCTTCGGAATCTTAAATGATTGCTGAACAACTGCTCGGCCTAATATCTCTTCAACTTGTTCTGGCTCAAGTAACCCCTCTACTGCAAGCTTAACATCTTCTACTGCTTGATAAATAATATTATAAGTTCTTATATCTACGCCTTCTTGTTTAGACTGGAGTTTAGCATTTGATGATACCTGAACATGAAAACCTATTATAACAGCTTTTGAAGCTGAGGCTAATAAAACATCTGACTCTGATATCATTCCTACGGCTTTATGAATTACTTGTACACCAACTTCATCATTGGAAATTTTTTCAAGTTGTTCAGCTAAAGCTTCAATTGACCCATCAACATCACCTTTTATGATCAATGGTAGATTCTTTATTGCACCTTCTTTAATAAGTGCAGACATTGCATCTAAGCTTTGAGCACTAATTTTTCTATGGTCAATTTCTCTTTTTAATCGTTGACGCTCTGACGCAATACGCTTTATCTCTCGTTCATTATCAACAACTGCGAATATGTCAGCAGATTGGGGAACTTGGTCAAAACCTAATATTTGAACTGGAACAGAAGGTCCTGCTTCTTTGACTCGTTTCCCATTTTCATTCATCATTGCTCTAACTTTTCCAGAAATATTATTACAAATAAAAGGATCACCAACTTTGAGTGTTCCTTTCTGAACCAAAACAGTAGCAATTGGCCCATGTCCTTTATCTAACTTTGAATCAATAACAGTACCTCTTGCCAAAGCTTCACTGTTTGCTTTTAATTCTAACATTTCCGTTTCTAAAAACATGGAGGAAATTAGATCATCAATTCCATCACCAGATATAGCTGAGATTGGTATCGCTTGCACTTTCCCGCCCCAGTCTTCAACCAGAACATCTTTTTCCGATAATTCCCTCTTTATTTTTTCCAAATCAACGTCAGGTAAATCAATCTTATTAATAGCAATTATAAGTGGCACTTCTGCTGCTTTAGCATGGTCAATTGCTTCAATTGTTTGAGGCATAACTCCATCGTTCGCTGCAACAACTAATACTACAACATCTGTGACTTGAGCACCTCTAGCACGCATTGCTGTAAATGCTTCATGGCCTGGAGTATCAAGAAATGTCATTGTTTGATCTTCTTTAAATTTTACGGTATATGCACCTATATGTTGAGTAATACCACCAGATTCATCATCAACAACATTAGTTTTTCTAATATAGTCTAATAAGGACGTTTTGCCATGATCTACATGACCCATTACCGTTATAACTGGAGGACGTTGAACTGCTTTTTTTATATCTTCTTTAGTTTCATCTAAAGTAAATAACTCTTCTCCTACATCTTCAATTTTTTCAGGAATATAACCAAATTCTTCTGATAATAATTCAATTACATCCCAATCTAGTCTCTGGTTAATTGTAGCTAATACACCTAGCGACATACATTTTTGGATAATATTATTAGGTTTAGTATCAAAAATTTTAGATAATTCATCAACGCTAGAATACTCGGCAATTTTTATTGGCTTTGCTTCAATTTCAATATCTTCATTAGATAAATCTTTTTCTTTTTTATAAATCTTCTTCTTTGTTTTAGTATCAATTTTTGCTGTGATTTTTCTTACAGTTTCTGCAGCGGTTTTATTTTTTTTGGAATCAGTTTCTTTCTTTATATTCTTACGATGAGTTGTACCCGCACCTACTTGAGATTGGATTTCAGACAAATCAATTCGACGCATCTTCTTTTTGGGTTTATTTTGATTTGCTCTAGTTTTTTCTGCTTCTTCTTTTTCTTTTATTTCTTTTAAAGCTCGAAGTTCAGCATCTTCCTCTTTTTGCTTTTTTTCTTTGGCTAATTTATTTTCATTATCTATGATTACCTTTTCTTCCTCAGCTTTTTCACGTTCTTTCTTTTCTATGTCACGCTGTTCAGCCAGAGTAAGTATATTTAATTTTTTATTAGCTTTTTGCTGTTCAAGGAGTCTTGTATCGTGAATTTCTCTTCGCACTTGTTCTTTTCTATATCTATCAACGGATTCCTTATCTTTATGAAATTCTGATAAAATCAATTGATATATTTCATCATCGACAGGTGCCATATGACTACTAATTTTTATCTTTTTTCCATCTAAGAATGATATAATATCTGTATGAGATATATTTAATTCTTTAGCAATCTGAAATATTCTACGTTGAGACATAATTATTTATAATTCTACCTTATCTAAATCTTCATTATTTTCATTTTCAACCGATTCCTCTTTAGCTTCTTCATTCGAAGTTTCTTCCGCTTCATCTTCAACCGATTCCTCTCTGGCTAAAGATTCATTGCCTTCCTCATCGATTAATTCTTCTTCGGCTTTTTGCTTTTCATTTTGTTCAACAAACATTTGGATTGCATCATATATTTTTTCAAGTGACTTTTCAGAAATCCCTTTAATATCTAGCAATTTTTCTTCTGAAGAATTCATTAAATCTGATATTGATAAAATATCATTTTCTTTTAATGGTTTGATAGAACGAACAGGTACATTTTCTATATCAGATAGAAGTGTATTTTGCTCCGCTTGTTTTTGTTCATATTCATTTTTACCAAATGCATCGATTTTATAACCGGTTACGTTCGATGCTAGATTAATATTTACACCACGTCTACCTATAGCCATTTCAAGATCATCATCATCAAAGATTGCAATGCAATAACTTCTATCATCATCAATATAAAGGTCCAAGGGTTTTGCAGGTGACAGAGCTCTTGAAATCAATACTTCGGGTTGCTCGCTAAAATTAACAATATCAATTTTTTCGTTGTTCAGCTCGCGGACTATCGCTTGAATGCGGCTACCTCTCATTCCAACACAAGCACCTACTGGATCAATTCTGCGATCATGTGATTGAACTATTATTTTAGCTCGTTCACCTGGATATCTGGCTATAGATTGTATTTCAATAACTCCATCTTCAATTTCAGGAACTTCCATTTCAAACATTTTATATAAGAAATGATTATCACTTCTTGAGATAACAATATCAGGCCCTCTGGTAGTAATCTCGACAGATTTAATTACTGCTCTTATTGTGTCTCCTCTGCGATATCTTTCTGATTGAATTAGCTCTTTTCTAGGCATCCGAAGTTCAGCATATTCAATATTAACAAAAATATTATCTCTTTGAATTTGATGGACCGTACCAATCACTATTTCACCAATACGATTAGCATAGTCCTCATAAATATATTTTTTCTCAACGTCTTGTAACTTTTGAGAGAAGAACTGTTTTGCTACATGTATCATTCGCCGCCCAAAAATCATTGGATCAATAATTTCAATATAGGAATCACCTACACTCAAATCATTAGCCATCTCACTATCAACTTCAGATATTTCGTCTAGTGTTATTTCCATTACAGGGTCTTCCACATCTTCTACAATCATTTTTTCAACATATATCTCAAATTCTCCCTTATCTAGATTAACAATAACACTGCAATTACTGGCCTCACCTCTTTCACGTTCAACTAAATGGAGAAATAAAGATTCAATTATTGAACCTAGCTCAGATCTTTCAACATTTTTTTCGCGAGCTATTTCTGAAAAAACCTCTACTAATTCTTTATTTATCAAATCGCCTCCTAAAAAACAGTTATAATAGTAGCTGATTCAATTTCATCAAATTTAAATTTGATAGTTTTACCTTTATTGTTAGTTGCAACAATACCGTCTTTTAAAACTTGAGTCAATTTTGCCTCTATTTCATTCGATGTAGACGATTCTTTGATTTTCATTTGTCGACCGATATTTTTCTTATATTGTAAAGGATGTTTCAAAGGAGAATCTATTCCAGGGGATGACACTTCAAGTCGAAAATCTTCAGGTAAGTATTTATTTAATGATTCTGAATTTCTGATTTTTTTTGCTATATAAGCTGTTGTATCTAAATCAACTGATTTAATACCATCAACAATAATTCGAATGTTAGATTTATCTTGTTCTAAATCTATAAGAACTAAGTCTTTTGGCATAATATCATCAATTATATTATTTATTCTATCCATAAAAATAGCCTAACTAAAAGAAAAGTGGGCCCATGAGCCCACTTTTACCAAAAGAATTTACGTTTTATTAAAGGTCTATCAAATACTAATTCAATATCAAGATAATCCCCCCATTAATCCATATATAAAATCATATTCTTTTTTGATTTCAAAGTTGTCTTCATACTCATCAATGACTTCATCCATATATTTAACAGCTAATTCTTGATTCTTATTAAGAATATATAATTTTGCTAAACGAAGTTTTGAGAACGCACTACTTAATTTTGAAATTGAATTATTGATAGATTTTTTTTGATAGGATATTGCTTCGTTAAGTTTATCCTTACTCTCAAATATCGCAGATAATAATTCATATGCTGATGGCAAAATAAAATCATTATCACTTCCTGATATAAATCTCTCAAAATGTGGTAGAGCTAAATCGTAATTCCCTCTATCAAAATGAATTTTTCCAATATAAAACGTGGCATTATAGCCAGCATTAGTATTTGAATATTCATCTACAATTTGCTGAAACTGCATTATAGCATTCTGATAATCTCCTTTATTAAGGTAAACCATACCAATACCAACTCCATAATCTGCTTCATTTTGATTTGTCACAGAATTTCGATTAACAAAAAAAGTTATTAGAACGACAGCAATAAGAGCACCACCAATTTTGAAGTACTGTTGTTTTTTATTTTCTAAATGTTGCTTAAGAGAAAAAACACCTTCAAGGAAAGGATCTTTTTCAATTTCTTTTCTAGTAATTTTTCGTTTTGGTTTTAACATGAATATTCCTAATCAATATATCTTACTTGGGGTATAAGGAGTAGTTTGACCTCAATAAAATTTACGTGGGGATTCAACGGGCTTACAAGGCAAAAAAGTGGCATTCATACGACTGGAGCGCATCCAGTATGCTTCTCCTTAATATAATTAAGTATATCTAAAACAAAAAACCCCCACGCCAGGTGAGGTTTTTTTAAGTAATTAGATAAAGTTTTAGTTCTCTTCTTTTTTCTCCACTTTTTCAAGAACATCACTTTTAGTTATTTTATATCTCGTTTCTTGCACACCATTAGGCCCACTATGTCTTGTTTTTTTAATATCTTCCACTTCAGAATGTCTAGTGCAATTCTTAGAAATTGAGATTTTATTCTTTAGATGAAAAATTTCTTTATAATCATCATCGCTATAATGATGTAATTTTAGATTAGTACTTACTATATGACCACCAGTAACGAAAAGTGATAAGCTAAACAGTGTATTTATTATCGTTGTAATCATTATTTATCTCCTCTCAATTGCTAATTAATTTTCAAAGCCACACTAATAAATATACGTAGAACGGAACCTAATTGTTCCTTCTACTTGATCCTGAGGAATTATTTGGTCTTTGACTATTAAAAGTGTCTTGTTGAGGATTGCTTTCAAGAGAATATGGCTTATTATCAGAATTATATATATAATCTGTTTTCATCTCTTGGTTAGCTTTTTTAGCGGGCTTTCCGTCGGTAAGTTCAACAACTAGAAGTCCTGCTACGAAACCAAAAAAGAAATATGCAATTGCTTTACCACTCATAATAATTTCCTCATTAAATAATTATCTGAATTTACAAAAGATATGACCCAGAGGCGTTTCATTTATTCTATCTTTTCCCAAATCTCTTCCATATAGTCATTTGAAATAATTAATTGTTTATTGCTTAGTTCATATTTGAAGGTTGCTGATTTTCCAACCATGTCTGGATTTTTATGAATCTTAAAAGATTCTGTATATGTATCACCCTCCAAATTGTATAATCCACTATGAGCAAAAAAATTATTGTCAGTAATAATTTGAGTAATAACAGAATAATGATTATCGACGTATATTTTAATTGATTTTATATCATCACTTGTAGTCCTAGTAATGGAATCATCAGATTTATAGTTTCCTGAAACATACTGCCAAGCACCATTCATTCCATTATCATTTGAGATTGTACAACTCATTATTAATACTGTAAATAAAATTGTATATCGTTTCATTTTATTCTCCTTTATTTAACCCCGATGTTTTCCATTTATTTTAATACGACATAATCATTATATTTTCCCAAGGAGCCCTCTTTAACATAAGTTCCAAGCTTGTTCCAGTATGACCACATATTTCCATCTTCTAAGATTTTATTCATCCATTCTGAAAGAGATTTATTAGGAATCATAATATCTCTAACAATTTGAGAATCAAAAACCATAAATAATACATAGCTACCATCATTATTACCTCGATCAGATTTAGCAATGTATTCAGATAATCCAGGTAAAGTTCCTTCATGAGCTGGATTAAATTCTTCATAAGCAAATTTTTCAAATTCTGTTGTATCTACATCGGCTTTCAATTCTAAAAAACGAACCGCAATTACTTTCCCTTTACCTGTATGAGATGACTGAGAAAAAATTATTGTTGTAGAAAATATAGCTAAGATGATTAATAATAAGTTTTTAACATTTTTATACATCATTTCTCCTTCTATTTTAATTGATTACAAAGGTTTTGTACCCCCGACTGGAGTCGAACCAGTATCTAATCCTTAGGAGGGATTTATTCTATCCATTGAACTACAGGGGCTATATATTATTATAAATTACCAATTTATTTAAATGAATAGAAGAATGAACAATA
>Ga0208639_1002058_pt1 | contig 12217 bp, 13 predicted proteins | sample ETNtaG_33_FD_185772 | JGI IMG/M metagenome (GOLD analysis project Ga0208639, IMG submission 185772) | Marine microbial and viral communities from oxygen minimum zone, Eastern Pacific Ocean - ETNP201310SV76 (SPAdes) (version 2) | ecosystem: Environmental > Aquatic > Marine > Oceanic ...
CGCATGGAAGTAGACGACTCTCTATTTCCATTAATTGGCTATAGACCGCCCCAACAACTGCATCTCGTTGATCAAGTTCTAGCTCTGAGGCATCTTTATCTGGAAGGTCTACATCCTTATCAAGATTGCATTGACGTGAGGTCTCGACAATGGCATTAACGATTTGCACACCACGTCCACCTTCGCGCAATTGCTGGTATGAACCGACAAGTTCACCTAGTTCCTTGAGACCTTTATAAAGACCCGCATTCTCGGCAGGAGGTGTGAGGTAACTAATGGTGGAGGCATAACCACGTCGCTTAGCAATCGTTGCCTCAGATGGATTATTTGCAGCGTAGTAATAGAGATTTGGCAGCCCTCCAATCAAAGAATCGGGGTAGCAAGTTTCGCTCATACCCATCTGCTTTCCTGGCATGAATTCGAGAGAGCCGTGAGTCCCAAAATGGAGCACAGCATCAGCCTTCCAAACTTTCTCTAGATAGGTGTAGTAAGCAGCAAAGCCATGGTGAGGACTAGCGCTACGTGAATAAAGTAAGCGCATCGGATCTCCCTCGTAGCCGAATGTAGGTTGTACGCCTACAAAAATGTTGCCGAAATGACGTCCATATATCAGCAGGTTTTGGCCATCACTATTTAGGTTTCCTGGTGGCTTGCCCCAGTTTTCTTCAAGCCGCTCTGAATAAGGTGTTAGGCGCTCGTATTCCGCCACGCTCATGCGATGTGCAATCGCCAGCTCGGGCGCTCCCTCGAGGGCTTCAGGATCATTGATTACCGCTTCCATCAACGCCTTGGAATCTTTGGGGAGGTTCTCGATGTCATAACCCTGAGCCTTCATTTCCTCTAAAACACGATGGATTGAACCAAAAACATCCAGGTAAGCGGCACTACCAACGTTGCCTTTGTCTGGCGGGAAGCTGAACACTGTGATTGCCAACTTCTTTTCAGCCCTTGACTTAATCCTTAGGGATGACCAACGAATTGCTCGCTCAGCAATGGCATCAACCCGGTCTTGAAGAGTGTGGGCTTTGCCAGTGGCATCGTCCCGACCAGAGAGCACGATTGGCTCGATTGCTCCATCCAATTCAGGGATGGCTATTTGCAGAGCTACCTGAACTGGATGCAGACCTAGATCGCTAACTTCCCATTCCTGAGTTGTCTGAAAGACAAGAGGAAGAGCCACCATATAAGGGCGGCTAAGGCGCTTCAAAGATTCGATCGCCTTGGGATGGTCCTGTCTGGCAGGGCCTCCAACTAAGGCAAATCCAGTAAGGGAAACAACCCCATCAACAAGCGGTTGATCGGGGTTAATCGGGTCGTAGAAGAAGGCATTAACAGGCTTAGAGAAGTCAAGACCACCACAAAAAACCGGCAGGACACGCGCACCTCGGAACTCAAGTTCCTGAATGACCGCAACGTAGTGAGCTTCGTCACCTGTGACGATATGGCTGCGTTGCAACACCAGGCCAATCATTGGACCTTTGCGAGCGTCTTCTGAGAGATCTGTGCGACTAGCTGTCCAGTTCAAATACTCCTTAAGGTCTTCAAACATGGAGGGCGCCATGGGATGCCAGATGCCCAGGTCCGGGAAAACCTCAGGTTCAACTATTTCCAGATTGGGGCGCTCTTCTCCTTCTGTTGCAGGGAATACGTATTTATCCGCCAGCATCAAAAGGAAATTCCGTAGGTTGTCTGGCGTACCTCCAAGCCAGTACTGAAAGCTGAGGATGAAGCTTCGGGCATCCTGTGCTTTATCAACCGGCAGATATTTGAGAACGTTTGGAAGGGTATTTAGCAACTTGAGCATTGCGTCCTGAAATCCAGCGCCGCTTGATTCCTTTCGCTTCTTCATGAAGCTGGCAATAGCACTATTGCTCTGGCCAAGCTGAGCCATGGTGAAGCTGCCCAACTTGTTTAGTCGCATCACTTCCGGCATGGAAGGGAAAACAACAACGGCCTTGAGGCGGTCACGATGCGGGGTTACAGCATCAACAACTTTCTGGGCTAGATCCTCAATAAAAATCAGCGAAGCGACGAAAACATCGGCTGCGGCCAGATCTGCCTGGAAATCCGCATAGTTGTTTGGATCGCGCAGTTCTTCGATTAGATAACCACTTAGTTCAACGCCAATGGCACCGTTTTGCTTGTTAAGGCTGATTGCAGCCTGGGTAAGAGCGTTTTGGTACTGAGGTTCAAGTACTAGATACACGGCTTTCATCACAGCCTGATGGCCGTGATTCTCAGCAGGAGCGACTCGGCGATCGGCTGAGCGAACCTGCGTGAACATTGGCGTGCAGCAAAGTAATTTACTAAGCCTAAGAGGCGCTTGGGACTCACCGTGAAGTTCACTGCCCGGGTGTTACACGAGATAGCCAATAGGCTTTATTCATTGATAGCCCTGCTATGACCTCAGTTCCTCCATCGTCAATTCCCGTTGTGGTCGCTGGTGCACTCGGCCGCATGGGAGCAGAAGTCGTCAGAGCTATTCAAGATGCTTCTGATTGTGAGCTCGTGGGTGCTGTTGAAACCACACCAGACAAAGAAGGGCTCGATATAGGTGAAGAGCTAGGACTCGGGACTCTTGATGTTGCTCTGACTTCCGATTTTGAAGCGTGCATTTGTTCAGTCAGCCAGAATTCACATCAGACAGGTCCTGGACAAGGTGCCGTGCTTGTCGATTTCACTCATCCATCGGTGGTTTACGACCACACCAGAACAGCCCTTGCCTATGGCGTACATCCAGTCATCGGCACCACGGGTCTATCTACAGAGCAATTGAAGGATCTAAGTGGCTTTGCCGCAAAAGCCTCTATGGGAGCGGCGGTGATTCCCAATTTTTCCGTTGGCATGGTGTTGCTTCAACAAGCTGCAGCAGCAGCTGCACGCTTCTATAACCACGCTGAACTTACGGAACTGCATCACAACCGTAAGGCTGATGCCCCAAGCGGCACTTGTATTAAAACTGCAGAGCTTATGGAGGAATTAGGCAAAACCTTTAATTCCTCTGAGCTCGATGAACATGAATCGCTCTCGGGCTGTAGGGGTGGTTTACGAGCAAGTGGCTTACGCCTTCATTCCCTTCGCCTGCCAGGGTTAGTGGCCCATCAAGAAGTGATGTTTGGTGCTCCTGGAGAAACCTATACACTTCGGCACGACACAATTGATCGTTCGGCTTATATGCCTGGAGTATTGCTAACTGTGGGTAAGGTGCGACAGCTTCAAGGGCTGGTTTATGGCCTTGAACGCCTGATCTGAATTAAGTGTCAAGACGATGTTGGTCCCTTTACGCCCCGGAGAACTTCAGAGGCTTATCCCAGCAGTGGCCACAGGTAATCAATTCGGCGCTGCCCTTGGTAATCCGCGGAAGATTCTGCAGAGGGTAATGATCTCAGCCATTGGAGGGGTGATCACTTTGGTCATCCAAGGTCGTCTTGTGGGAAGCCAGTTTTCTGCAATCTTTTTGATTCTTGGCGTAATTCTGCTTCTTTATATCCTTTGGGGTCCAATCATCGAAGCCGGTCAAAAGAATGCTGTTTTGCGTCGTTATCCAGCAGCGGCCCTATTCGAAGGTGATGTAAGCGAGGTGTTAACCCGTGAACGCATAGAGGATCGTCATGAGCAGGCAAACAAGCATGGAGAACTTGAACTGGTCGAAAACAGGCGCACCTGGATGGTGCTGAAGCTTGAGGATGAAGATGGCTATCTAGGGCAATTAAGATTCCCCATGTCTAAAAAGCATCAGGCGATCCGAGCAGGCTCTCTAATTCGTTGTCTGGTGCTAAGCGATCGCAAGGATTTCAGTCGTATAGCTGCATTTAGTGATGCATGGCTACCAATCCAACAAACATGGGTAGGTGAATACCCCTACTTGCTTCGCCCTGCATTTGAGGAGCTCTGTCAACTACGCCTCGCACAGCTTGATAGCCGCCACCGCTCTGGCAATCGTTCCTATTACTGAGTTGCAATAGCTATCAAACCAAGAAGGTTAATCGCCAGATATTACCCTTTAGTCACCACTACAGTTATTGCCAAGAAATTATCTGCTAATAGGACTTGGTAAATCAATTCACCTTCTATGGCATCTCTAAAGCAAAATAGCTAATGATCTGTTTTACCTCTTCGGGCTGACACCTTGACCCGTTTACACGGTGCAGCCCTTGAGCTGAAGTCTGTAGCTATGCGAGTGAAGATCCTTGGAGCAGGTCCCACAGGATCCCTTCTCGCTCTTGCTCTTGCTCAGCTAGGTGCCAGCGTCAGGCTGTACGACCCATTAACAGTTGAAGAGTTACCTAAACGCAGCAGAGCTTATGCACTAACTCATTCTTCAAGGCGACTACTTCAATCACTTGATCTATGGGACCCACTCAATTCACATCTCACTCCATTCACCAAATTGCAGCTTGATGATCAAGAGCTGAATCGCCACACCTGTTTTGAGATTGATGATCTTTCAATCCAAAATCAAGCTCATGGGGCCGTTGGCTGGATCCTGGACCATCGCCCCTTGATGGAACTACTGCTGGAGCGTCTCAAAAACCAGCCAACAGTGAGCCTGGATCTTGGTGAGCTTGATAAACAAGGGCTCGACGGGCATGACTTGGTTTTTGCAGCTGATGGCCCTGCCTCTCCCACCAGAGAAGCCTGGGGTATCAAAACTTGGAGTCATCGCTATCAGCAAGGCTGTTTAACTGCCAAGGTGCTGCTGCGCGGGGCTGGTCCCTTAACCGCATATGAGCTGTTTCGCGCTGAAGGCCCTCTGGCTGTACTGCCTATGGGAGGTGATGTGTTTCAGGTGGTTTGGAGTGGCCCATTGAGGTGTTGTCAGGAGCGTGCTGGCCTGCATCCTTCTCACTTTCTCGATCAACTAGCTGCTGTATTGCCAGAAGGTCTTCAGCCAGATGTCCTTTTGGATCATCCTGCTGCTTTCCCCCTTCAACTGTCCCTCGCCCATCAACTTCAACGTGGTCGTGGCGTACTGGTAGGGGAATCAGGCCATCGCTGTCATCCCATCGGAGGACAGGGATTGAACCTTTGCTGGCGTGATGTAAGCACGCTAATAAAGCTCGTGAGACTCTCTAATAAGGACACTTTGCCTGTGGCGAAGCTGCCTCGGCTCTATGCCCGATCGCGCTTTTTAGATCTTGTCTGTGTTGGTCTTATGACTGACCTGACTGTGCGTATGTTCTCAAGCCGAAACCTACTAATGCTGATGCTGCGAATGCCACTGATGGTTATTCTGGCTCGGCTGCCTTGGATGCGGCAAGTGCTTTTAAAGGCAATGACTGATGGCCCTATTACTGTCGTTAGATTGCTATCAAGTTGAAAGTCCACTGCTATTTATTCCGTGGTGATCAGTAGCCATCAGCAACCCTCTGCTTCACCCCATTTGCTGCAGTTTTTGCAACAAAAGCTTGGCCTTAGCGAAAATGCCCTCAACTTAGGTATGCGTCAGGCAAAGCTTGAACAAGCACCCTTACCGATCGTGCTTTGGAGCTTCGGATTACTCAGTTTGGATCAGTATCAGCAGGTTCTTAATTGGGAAAATGATCACGAGTAAATGATCAATGACTTCACTGGCATCTGCACGGGAAGTTGACGACGACCGCCGAGATCAGCTAGCTCGATAACAAAACCGCAGCCCACCAGATCACCACCAGCATGCTCGATCAGCTCAACTGTGGCTCTAGCAGTACCTCCTGTAGCAAGAAGATCGTCCACGATTAATACGCGGGGTTGACCGTAAAAAGCATCAGCATGAATCTCAAGCCGATCACTGCCGTACTCCAACTCATAGTCGATACCAATTACATCACCAGGTAATTTGCCTGGTTTTCGAACCGGGACGAAGCCGATCTTCTGAGTAGTAGCCAAAGCTGTACCTACGATGAATCCACGTGATTCGATTCCCACAATCAAATCGGGTTTCAATTCACTGCAGAGATCGCCCAGCTGTCGCATCACTTCATCCCATCCATCGGGATTACGCAGTAGGGGACTGATGTCTCGAAAAAGAATTCCCGGTTTTGGAAAATCGGGGATGTCACGAATGAGTTGGCGAAGATCCAAAGAATGGTGACGCAGGGGCCTTAGCCCTGGCATCATCGCAGCCATGACCAATGCAACAACCATTTCAGAACCTTCATCAAATACTCAGCAGCAGAAATCTTTTGAACAGCAACAGAGCGAGATGACGCTCAAAACTGTTCTGGGACGTAGAGGCCTAGAGCGCCTTGATCTGCTTTTACTGGTAGTCGAGTCACTTGATCTCAACGGTGGTGAAGCAATGCTTTGGACAACTCAGCAATTGGGTTTGCAAGAGCAGTTCCCTAATCGCGTTGAGCTCTGGAAACGGCGCTGTCACAATCCATTGAGACGCGCCACGCGTCGAGGTGAACTAAGTGCATTTGATGCAGAAGCCATGCTTCGCCTGCTCTGTTCAATGGCAAGCCGTCTTTATCCTCTCCTTCATCAATTACTTTCTTCCCGCGAACCAGAAGAACTTAATTTGCAGCGCTGGGCTTTGCTAGATCAGCGTCTTCGCGATCTAATTGAAGAGAGAATGAATCCTCGACGTGGGGCTGTTCAAAGACTTTTGCAGCAAGAACAATCTCAACCTATTCAGCGAGAACTTGTGTTTAGTCTTGCTCTAGCTGCTGGAGATGGAGGAATAAATCGTCTGCGCGCCAGCCTGCTTGATCCAACTCCCTGATGCTGAACCTCTCATTTCGTTACGACCAAACAGCAGTCCGCCTTCAGGTCGAGGGGCTTCCTGATTTCTCCGCAGGTCATGGGGATGGGATCCTTGGCATTATTTCCGGTTGGCGGCTGCAGTTGGTTGCTTCACCAGAGCTAGAAGGCAAGCGTGAACATTTGCAGGCCTTGATGGCCACGGTGCTCCCCTATGCCCGCCATCGCATTTCGGGTGTGAAACGAGCTTTCGGAGACACTGCCAGTGCAGTGGTCATTTCACCTGATGGAGACAAGCATCAACTGCTGCTTCGTAGTAGTCAGCCAAACATCCCTCCACTGACTCTTCATCTTGATCATGCAGAGCTAGCTGACCTTGTGCGCTGTTTGGATGCCCTTCGCCTTGATCCACGCGTACAAGTCCCCTGGGAATTGCCCATTGATCATCCTTTGCCTCGCAAGGAACTAGCGGAGCGAGTGCCTCTCTCCCAACGCTTTGGGGCTCCATTTATCGGTGGCACAGCCTTGGCCCTGATCGCGGGTCTTAGCCTTTTGCTTCCCGTTCCCCGTAGTAGCGAAGGAACTCTTCCCCCTGCCAATTCGACGACACCTGAACAAACGCAATCAAGTTCTAATCGTTAACGATAAATTCCTACAGGCCAGAATTATTATCTATTTTCAAAGTACCAAACCTTTTCCTTCCATTGGGAGTGAATTGGTCTGATTCTTCTTGTTGAGCGTGCCCTGTTAAAGCAGGCCCCCCTCTACTGCCTTATCCCATGAGCAGTCCTCTTCGCAAACTGAATAAATCTGATCGTCATCGCCAGGTTTTCCGCAGATCTAGGCCCAAAAGGGTTACTCCTCTTTGGCGTCAGCCAATCGAATCACTGCTGATGCTGATCAGCGGCATTGGTTTACTAGCTTTTCTGAACTGGGTCCCTCAACAAGAAGAACTTGATGGGATGGTGATTGTCAGCGAAGCAATTTCTAATCTGATCCTAGGTATCACCAACCTACTAAAGGCAATTCTAGGTTTTGGTTCAGTGATCCTGATGGCTGTCCTCGTAATGCTTGGCCTAACCCTGCTTCTTGGCGGGAGCTGGCGGATGCTGAAGTTTTTTGCACATCTATGGAGCAGAACGAAGAGACCTTCACAGCGAGGAATACGTCACCAGATTCGTCGTTAGTACTTGAAAGGAAGTTAATGGTGCTGGTGTTGAGGTGGCCGCGGAGCAAGGGCTCTTTGCAAAATCCAAAGCTCCTCCATAGTTAGGACTCTGTCGTTGTTGAAATCCAATCTGTTGAAGTTGTTGGCCAACCAAGGTATTGAGTTGGCTTCATGCCGATTGAGTTCTCCATTGCCATTGATGTCCGCTTGCTGGAAACGTTGTTGCAGCCTCCTGCCGTTTGGATGAACACCGGCAGGTCGCAGGTCCTCCAGCAACAAATAGCCTCGTGAGTCCTGTCTATGCAACCTTCTATTGAGATAAGTCTGTCCCTGCACCTCGCTCGCATCGAGTTTTCCATCACTGTTCAAATCAAGGCGCACAAACATGGCTTCTAGACGCTGGCCGTAGTACTTAACGCCCTCTGGTGCCGCCAAAACATCAGCGTTATTCAGCAACGCACCAGCACAAAACAGCCCTGCAGTAACCAACCAGAAACTTTTTTTTGTTTCCAACGATCTAGACCAGCAATGAAGAAGATTTGGCTGACTTGTCATGGGGTCAGCCTATGAATTGTGGCCAGCGATGTCGATGACTGAACTATGACCAAATTAGTTTGAGCTGTGACATGGTCCAACTGCTATGGACATCACCGGCAAACATTGTCTATACCATCAACTAACAGAATTTTATTGAGCACCCCATAGCCATGGACCGCTCCTCGATGATCTGGGTAGTAGACGACGACCCAGAACTGCGTCAGATGGTGGGCACCTACTTAATTGATCAGGGTTACGATGTGCGCTGCCTGCGCGACGTCAAGCAACTAGAAGCACGTCTGGAATGTCAGCGACCTGATCTAGTGGTGCTCGACCTAATGCTGCCAGGGGATGATGGCCTTTCAGCGCTTCGTCGCTTGCGAGATGCGGGTGATGATTTGCCTGTGGTAATGCTTACTGCAAGGGGTGAAGCAGTGGATCGAATAATCGGTCTCGAGCAAGGTGCAGACGATTACCTTGGCAAGCCTTTCCTTCCACGTGAGCTTTCTGCTCGTATTGAAGCAGTACTAAGGCGACGCAGTGCGCTACCCGCTGGTACGCCTTTAGCAGAGGGGGAAGATGTGGTTTTTGGCTGGAATGAGCTAAATCTTTCTGCCCGTACCCTCACCCAGAACGGAAATCCAGTTGTAATCACAAGCGGAGAATTCAGTTTGTTGTCAGCCTTTGTACAGCACCCCCATCGCCCTCTCTCTAGGGAAAGATTGATCGAACTCGCTCGCGGACCAGGTTCTGAAACTGATAGCCGCAGCATGGATGTTCAAATTTCGAGAGTGCGAAAGTTAGTCGAACCTGACTCCAGTCGACCTCGCTACATCCAAACGGTATGGGGATACGGCTATGTATTTGTTCCTGACGGAAAGCCCCGTTCCCGCTAAATGAAACGGACACAACGCTGGCCGGCGATGCTGTCTGTCCTTTTGGGCTGGAGTGGACTTGTCCTTGGCAGCTGGGCTCTTTGTTTGCTGGTGCTGCAGGTCTTGTTCGGTCGACAGATAGAGATGCTTCAAACCGCGCAACTTAGTCGTGATTTATCCCTAAACGTTCGTCTTACTGAGTTGGCACTAGAGCGTTATCCCCCTGGATTGGTCTCTGAACTAACGGGACTAAATCTGAAAGTGATGACTCGCCCTCCAAAGCCTGCGCACTCTGATCATTCTCTGGAACGGCAAATCGTTGCGCTTCAAGGTCAATTATGCCAACGGCTTTCTCATTGCCCGATGTTGATACCTATCCCTGTTGAAGGTGCCAAACGTGGGGTTTGGATTGAACTCATTTCCCCTTTAGAACCTGTTTGGCTCCGAGTTGGATTGCGTTCCCCTCTTGGATGGCCACCGAACCCAACAATGCTTGGCCTGTCTTTAGTTGGTGCAGTAATTATCAGTGGTGGACTTTTTCTTCTCTTTGAGGTCGAGCGTCCCTTACGAGGTCTTGAAAGTGCTCTAGCTCGTGTCGGTGATGGTATAGATCCAGAGGCCTTACCAGCAGTAGGTGCTCCTGAAGTACAACGCCTAACTCAGCGTTTTAACGCCATGCTTTTACGCCTATCGGCCAACCGACGTGAAAGAGCAACGATGCTTGCAGGCATCGCCCATGATCTTAGGGCTCCAATAACTCGACTACGTTTTCGACTGTCCTTGCCTTCCCTTAATAAAAAGGAACGCGATCGATGTTCAAGAGATTTGGAGTCTCTAGAACGAATTACGGGTCAGTTCCTACTCTTTGCCGGGGGAGGTGATGGTGAAAAGTTAGTAGAATTGCCTCTAGAACAGCTAATAGGAGAGGTAAGCGCCAGTCATCCTCCGGATCAATTAAAGCTTGATCTCGTACCTTTAACAGCCAAGCTGAGACCCATTGCTCTAGGTAGAGCAATCGTAAATCTGATCGACAATGCATTTACATACGGCATCGCACCTGTGACCGTTCGCCTTCGTGGCAGTGAATGCAGCTATTACATCGAAGTCTGGGATAAGGGCAAAGGCATGCCGATGGAACAGTGGGAACGGGCTCTACAACCATTTCAGCGATTGGATGAATCGCGTCAAGAACAGGGGCATAGCGGCCTGGGACTAGCAATCGTTGCCCATGTTGTTAGTCAGCATGATGGCCAACTCAGTTTTATTGTTTCTGATGAGTCGAATAAAAATCAACCTGGGCATTTTGCGGTAAGGCTTGAATTACCATTTAATCCCCCTGAAAAAGGCTTAATTTGAGCAGCTATCATTGCTGCATAATTAGCCTTACCATTTTGGTCAATAGTTGAGAAAAACTGATCCATGGTTTCTTTCCTTCTTTTTAGGAGGCAAGACAGAGGAAGTCCCTTAAATGAATGAAATGGGAAAGGACAAGAACAAAAAGCAAAGAAAGGCCTCAATCTGCAAAGAAAACTTGAGTGAACCTGGCCTAGGAATCCTCGAGGGCAGTAACCAGGACATCAACCATCCGTCTTCGTTACTAGAAGGTGGTCATCCCAAAATTGATCGACTAAACAAGACTCTCTACGAATCTGAGCTGGCAAAACTTCAGTCCGATCTAGTGAGGATGCAGTACTGGGTGAAAGCCACCGGTTTTCGCATAATTGTGTTATTTGAAGGCCGAGATGCAGCTGGAAAAGGAGGTGCGATTAAACGATTAATTGCACCTCTAAATCCCCGCGGCTGCCGTGTCGTAGCACTGGGGACCCCATCAGACCAACAAAAAACCCAGTGGTATTTCCAGCGATATATTGCCCATTTTCCCAGTGCTGGGGAGATCGTCGTATTTGATCGCAGTTGGTATAACCGCGCTGGTGTGGAGCGTGTGATGGGTTTCTGCACAGAAGAGGAATTAAAGCTCTTCTATCAAGCCTGCCCACAATTTGAGCGCATGCTCGTAAAAAGTGGAACTCTGCTGCTGAAATACTGGTTTTCAGTTAGCAACCAAGAACAAGAGAGCAGGTTCCAGTCAAGAATTAAGGATCCAACTCGTCGTTGGAAGCTTAGCGAAATGGATCTTGAAGCGAGAAGCCGCTGGGTGGAATTCTCCAAAGCAAAGGATGTCATGTTTACTCATACAAACATCCCTGAAGCTCCATGGTTCACTGTGGAGGCTGATGACAAACGTAGGGCAAGACTGAACTGTCTTAGGCATATTCTCAGCAAAGTGCCATGGGAAGACATGACTCCACCAGCTATTGAACTTCCATCTAGGCCTAAACAGGGCAAATACAAGCGACCTCCAATCAATGAACAGTTCTTTGTTCCTAACGCATACCCATATGACTGAAAGCATCAATCTATTATCAGCTCGATGGGGAGATGCTTCTAAAGGTCGTATCTCTGAACTTTTGAATTTGCCAAGAGCATCATCAATAGGCGTTGTAATACAACAAATAATCTTCTATGTTCATGCCGATTTGATTTGATTTGATTTTCATCTGCGGCAGTAATTCCTAACGAGTGGGCGGAGCTCACCTGATAGCAGATGTATAAATTGCTACCCGTAAGAGCGATAATTTGTTTAGCGATGATGATTTTTTTAAGTCATTATCTATCTGCGGTAATAACCGCCATTCGTGTGAGGATCCAAATGAAACTCTTCCAGCAATTGCTGGTGGCACCTGCTGCCTTGGGCTTGATTGCCCCTATGGCTGCTAATGCCGCAGACCTGAACATTTCTGGGATGTCCGATTATTCGGATTCCGCAGTAAGTTCGTACTCAACTTCTGGCGATCAGGTCACCAGCATCAACCAGTTCGCTGATGTACAGCCTTATGACTGGGCTTATCAGGCTCTTAGCAACCTGATCGAGCGCTACGGCTGTGTAGCTGGC
>Ga0208639_1002060_pt1 | contig 12216 bp, 9 predicted proteins | sample ETNtaG_33_FD_185772 | JGI IMG/M metagenome (GOLD analysis project Ga0208639, IMG submission 185772) | Marine microbial and viral communities from oxygen minimum zone, Eastern Pacific Ocean - ETNP201310SV76 (SPAdes) (version 2) | ecosystem: Environmental > Aquatic > Marine > Oceanic ...
AGTGCATGAAAGTCTCCATACCATTTGTTTAAATCGCTTATTTCAATAATATTTGATGCGTTGTTTTCTTTTTCCATCTGTGATTACCTTTGTTAATTTTTATTTTCTGTATTGAAGCGTATCTCTAGTTTTCTTGAGTAACGAGACATTGAGTATAATATCACCCAAAATACTATTGTAACAAATACAAATCCCTCAGTCTCTCTTCCTAGCCAATAAGGGTCATTACTTGTCATATTTACCATAGCCAGCATATCCATCAATCCAATGATGAGTACCAATGTTGAGTCTTTAAACAAGGAAATTGATGATCCAACAATATTAGGTATTGAAATTTTCAGTGCTTGAGGCAAAATAATGAGTGCATTTTTTTGAAAATAACTCAGTCCAATAGCATCAGCAGCTTCATATTGACCTTTTGGAATTGCCTGTAGGCCTCCTCGTACAACTTCTGCAAAATAAGCAGCCTGGAAAAGCGCTATTCCGATTAAGGCTCTCAAAAGTTTATCGAAATTAGTGCTTGACTCAAGAAATAATGGAAGCACAAATGAAGCCATAAAAAGAATTGTAATGAGTGGAACTCCGCGAATAAATTCAATAAAAATTGTTGAAAAGAGTTTAATCACTTTTAAATCAGACCGCCTTCCAAGCGCCAATACAACTCCTATCGGGAAAGAAACAATGATTCCAACAGAAGCGATTATAAGAGATAGTGTCAAGCCGCCCCATTGGTGTGTCTCAACAACCGGTAATAGACCGAAACCACCAGCCATTAAAACATATGAAACAATTGGAAAAGTTACTATCATTGTCAGAATAACTCTATTTTTGTGTTTGTAGTTTCGAACTAAACGCACAATTACAAACAACAATGCTGTTAAACCATAAACTACATCTGGGCGCCAGGACTCCTCACGTGGATAAAAGCCATATATATACATGTAAAATTTTTCGTAAATATATGGCCAACAGGCTGCCTCTCGACCACAATTTTGATTATCAGCCATGAATTCACTAAACTTAATCTCGAATCCAAGAATGTTGACAGTACCAAAATTAAAGTTAGCACTTAAGAACATCCAATCCAATAATGGCGGAATTGCGATGTAAAGCAAATATAACGATGCAAACGTTAGAGCGCCATTTATCCACGAGGAAAAGAGATTACTCCTAAGCCATAGAACCGCACCAATTTGAGTTATTGGTGGCTTTCTAGTTGATTGTAGTTCGTTTACTGCCATAATTAGCGTCCTGGAATAGCCATTCTTTTGTTAACGAAATTCAACAATAATGAAATACTCAGCGAGATGAATAGATACACTAGCATCGCCATTCCAAGAATTTCAACTGCTTGCCCTACTTGATTTAGAACAGTGCCACCAAAGGCTCCCATTAATTCAGGGTAGCCAATAGCTGTCGCAAGTGAGGAATTCTTAGTTAAGTTTAAGTACTGATTGATGGTAGGCGGTATTGCAACCCTTAATGCCTGTGGCAGTACGATTAATTTAAGTGATTGTGTTTGAGTTAGTCCAACAGCTGCTGCTGCCTCTTTTTGACCTTTATCGACAGCCTCAATACCTGACCTGATTGCCTCTGCTATATAGGTTGCAGTATAAACACTGAGTGCAAATGTAAGCGCTATGAATTCAGGCACAACTTGCATACCCCCTTTTAGATTAAATTTACCCAGTACAGCAAAATCAAAAGAAAGTGGAGATCCAAGTAATAAAAACAAGACTGCCGGGAGTCCAATGACAAGCAAGGTAGAGTAACCAAATGTTCTTGTGTATACACCCGTTTCATCGTGTTTTTTCTTGAAGTAGCGCTTCATAAAAAAAGTTAGAATAATGCCAACTACAAAGGCTATTATTACTAATAAAAAGCCGTTTTCTAAAATAGGTTTAGGTAAGTAAAGACCGCGCTGATTAAGAAAAGCTATATCGAAGAACGAAAAACTCTTTTTTGGATGCGGGAAAATGTTTATAAATATGTTATACCAAAAGAAAATTTGCAGAAGGACGGGAATGTTTCTGAAAATCTCTATATAGCCCCCTGCTAGCTTGGCTATCAAGTAGTTATTTGAAAGTCTTGCAATACCTATAAAAAGACCAAGAAAGGTTGTAACAATTATGCCAACAAAAGCAACAATTAAAGTATTTATGAGTCCAACATAAAAAACAGTTAAATTGCTTGACTCAGGGGTATAGTCTTGTAAGTAATTACCAAGAAATGGAAGAATATCAAAGCCAGCCCTGTTCTTCAAAAAAGAGAAACCTGTATGAATCCCTCTTGCTTCTATATTGTCAAATAAATTACCAATTATTGTATAAAAAAGACCAGCAATTAGTAGAAAAGTAGCGACCTGGAAGAAAAAGGCCCTTATCTCATTGTTATACAACAATTCCCTAAAAGTTAAGCCTTTTACTTGAGATAGAATGTTTTGTTGTTTCATGAATATAGAAGTAATTTGGGTTAAAAAAAACCAGCCTGCTAAGTATAGCAGGCTGGTTTAAAGGTTAACTAGATAATTGCTTATCTAAATGGAGGCGAATAAAGAATACCGCCTTGTGTCCATAATGCATTAACACCACGAGCAATACCAATCGGTGTATTTATACCGATATTACGCTCGAAACTTTCAGAGTAGTTTCCTACTTGGCTAATGATGTTGTAAGTCCAATCCGGAGTTAAACCCACATATTCGTGAGTGTTTCCAGAACGACCCATTAAGCGCTCACGCTCAGGGTTATTAGTTACATCATCAACAGTAGCGCTAGTAACGCCTAACTCTTCAGCTGTGATCATTGCATTTAAAGACCATCTAACGATGTTAAACCATTGATCATCGCCTTGACGTACAACAGGGCCTAGAGGCTCCTTAGAGATGATTTCAGGTAATACAACATGCTCTGATGGATCATTAGAGGCTGCACGCATTGAATACAAACCTGAAGCGTCAGTTGTTAATACATCACAACGTCCTGAATCATAGTTAGTCAAAGTTTGTGCATTTGTGTCTGAGACAACTGATTGGTAATCAATACCATTTTGTTTACCCCAGTCAGCAAGGTTTAGCTCAGTAGTTGTACCCGCCTGGATACAAACAGCAGCTCCACCAAGATCTAGAGCACTAGAAACGCCTAAAGAAGACTTAACCATAAAACCTTGTCCGTCATAATAGTTAACGCCGGCAAAGTTCAAACCAAGAGATGCGTCACGAGTAATTGTCCAGGTAGTGTTTCTAGACAACATATCGATCTCACCTGATTGAAGTGCGGTAAATCTTTCTTTAGCTGTTAGTGGGACAAATTTAACTTTTGTAGCATCGCCAAGTGTTGCAGCAGCGACAGCACGACAAACGTCTACGTCAACACCTGTCCAGGTGCCTGATGAGTCTGCTGCAGAGAATCCAGCAAGACCTTTAGATACACCACAACTAACATAGCCTTTACTTTGTACATCGCTAAGCGTAGAGGCTTGAACTACAAGAGCTCCTGCAACTAAAATAGTAGCGACGGACAATTTTACTAATTGTTTCATATTTTCTCCTTATGAGTTTCTAAAGAACAACAATCCATCACATTTGCATGAGGATTAACTAAAGTTTATCATCAAACAGTCATAAAATAAAATAAATTTACAAAAAAATCGAAATATATTCATCCAAAAAAATAATATTAATTCACTGCTGTCATAAGCCCTATTAGACAAAAAAAACAAATTGTGTTGAAGTAAAAAAAATTAATTAAATTCAACTTTATTATATTTTTTTACCTAATGATTTTTTACAATTTATTAACTTTTTCATTGAGAAAAACCAACTCTTAATAATTATTATAAATTGATATAAATATCCTTAAATTCAATTAGTTATAGTATATTTAGTTATTAAATACAACTATTAAATAATTGCATTATATATATTTAAAGTTAAAAAATACATATAGTGGTAAAATTTAACTAAAATATACTTTAATTAACTAATATAAACATTATGAAGACGGCAGAATACCTAGCAATGGTAAGGAAGAAATCAGGTTTATCAGATTATAAAATTGCCAAGAAATATAATATTAATCAGTCAAACCTCAGTAAATACAGTTCGGGCAAGGCTGCACTGAGTGAATCGCACTCTTGGTTGTTTGCTAATATCCTTGATATTAATCCGGCTGAAGTAGTCGCAAATACTAAATATGAGCAGGCTATCTTGAGTAGAAATGAAGTGAAGGCTAAATTTTGGCAAGAACAGTTAAATTATGTTTTTTCCTCAGAATTACCTTTAAAAATACAAATCTCTCAATTTAACCCGGTTGTAGGAGATCTGAGTGCAAATACTGACAAAATAATAGATTTTGCAATTGAAGCAGTCAATACTAGTTCTAATCTTGTTGTTTTGCCAGAGATGGCCTTAACGGGATATCCCCCAGAAGATCTATTACTTAGAGATGGTTTTATGGATGAAGTTGAATTTCAAATAAATCGCCTTTGTAGTGAAATTCCTGCTACGATTTCTGTGCTATTTGGAGCACCTAGTCAAGACAAGCACATATTATTTAATAGCGCATATCTTTTACAAAATAACAAAATAAGTCAAATCTACAATAAGCAAGAATTGCCTAATTATGGCGTTTTTGATGAAAAAAGATATTTTAAATCTGGATCTGATCTATGTGTTTTTGAATGTCAAAATAAGAAAATTGGTGTATTAATATGTGAAGATCAGTGGATTGAAAAACCTATTTCTGATCTTTGTAAATTTGATATAGACATGGTCATTAGTATCAACGCATCTCCCTTTCAACAGGGAAAATCCCAGGAAAGACTTGATTTGTGTAAAAAATATGCTTCAAAGTTTAGTGTTGAATATGTCTATGTTAATTTAGTCGGAGGTCAAGATGAAATTGTCTTTGACGGCGGATCTTTTGTTTTGGATTCTCAGGGCGAAATCGTTCAGCAACTACCTACTTTTAAAGAATATAGTTGCCATCATAATGGGTCTAATTTATTTAACGAAACGGATTCTGTAGAAAAATCAATTTATTCTGCTTTAGTTCTTGCTACAAGAGATTATGTATATAAAAATAATTTTGAGAGAGTTGTTATCGGACTTTCCGGCGGAATTGATTCTGCGCTGACTCTTTCTATAGCTGTCGATGCTATTGGGTCCGAGAATGTACAAACTGTTATGATGCCTTATAAATTTACCTCCAGTATGAGTCTTGAAGATTCTGAGTTGCAAGCAAATACTCAAGGAGTTAAATATTCTGTTATTGATATTGAAGAAATCGTAAGTGCCTTTAATATGTCGTTAAATGAATTATTTTATGGATCAAATAAAGACACTACTGAAGAAAATATTCAAGCAAGAATTCGAGGGGTCTTATTGATGGCAATTTCAAACAAACACCATAAAATGGTTTTAAGTACCGGTAATAAATCTGAAATGTCTGTTGGCTATGCCACCCTTTATGGTGACATGTGTGGTGGTTTTGCGCCACTTAAAGATATCTCCAAAACTATGGTTTATCGTCTTGCTAAGTACCGGAATACATTATCAATGGTGATTCCAGAAAGAGTTATTAGTAGACCTCCTTCTGCTGAACTGTCACCTAATCAATTCGATCAAGATTCGCTTCCGCCTTATGATGTGTTAGATGATATTTTAATGAGATTTGTAGAAATGAAACAGTCTGTCGACAGTATTATTGAGTCTGGACAAGATGCTGATATCGTTAATAAGGTTACCAGAATGGTGCTTAGAAATGAATACAAACGCCGCCAATCTGCTCCTGGACCAAAAATAAGTAGCAATGCTTTTGGTAAAGAGAGGCGCTACCCTATTACCTCAAGATTTCAACCTTGAAAAACCTTAACTAACCCGGCTGCCTTGTGTTTTGTTTCTGCTAATTCTCTTTCAGGTATTGAATCGTAAACAATTCCAGCACCAGCTCTAAAAGTTAAAACATTTTCTACATGGACGAAACTGCGTATTAGAATGTTAAAATCCATTTTTCCGTTATTACTTATATAACCGATAGAACCTGTATAAGCGCCCCTTGTCATTTGCTCTAGCTCGCTAATTATTTGCATACAACGTATTTTTGGGCAGCCAGTAATTGTCCCCCCTGGGAATAAAGCTTTAACTAGATCTTTTATACTTATCTCTTTCCTTAATTTTCCTTTTATATTGGAAACAATATGGTGTACATAAGGGTATGTTTCTAGCGTCATAACTTCATTAACAAATACGCTGCCGTATTTGCATATTCTACCCATATCGTTCCTTTCTAAATCGAGCAACATGACATGTTCTGCAATCTCTTTAGGGTGACTGATCAAGCCTTCTTTTTGGGCTTCATCGTGAATGCCCTTTCCTCTAGGATGAGTACCAGCAATAGGTCTAGTCTGCACAATGTCATCGTTGACTGAAAAAAGTCTTTCTGGGGATGATGATATGATACTAAATCCTTCATACTGAACAAGTGCAGAAAATGGAGCTGGATTAGACTTTTTAAGCTTTTGATAGATTACAGCAGATTCTACTTCTTCGCTTAAATGGTATCGCCATTCTCTTGATAAGTTAACTTGAAAAACATCACCAGCAATAATATAGTCTTTGCTTGAATTGACTCCTTTAATAAATTTCTCTTCATTCTCTTGAGATAATTTTCCTACAAAAGGTTGTTCTGGTATTGGCTCCAATTTCTCAATATCCTTAACAATCTTGTCAATTCGGTCCCGATCATTATCTTGATCAATAATTTGGAAGGTTCCTGATTGATGGTCAGCTATTACTGCGCAGGGTATTTTTACAGCGTAAGCTATAGGTAGTTTAGAAGTGTGAAGGTTGTTCAATAGAATTGATTCTATTTGACCGATGAGCTCATAGGAGAGATAGGCAAACCATCCGCCTGTAAAGGGTAAATTTATGTTTTTTACGTCTATTTGAACTTTGTTTTCTAGTCTACTAAGAAAATTAAAGTCTGAAAATTCCTCAAGAACAATCTTTTTGCCCGGAAAGGCAAACAGTATTGAATATCTGTTATTTTCGTTATGATTAACACTTTCAAGTAAAAAAGGGTAACGCTCCTTGTTAAGGTAACAAAGAGATGCTAAATCTACACTTTCTATTTCTAGAGTTTGCACAATTGGAGTAAAGCTCTATCAGTTATAGCAGTTCTTTAAGCTTTTGTTTAGCTTTAACGTTGAGACTATGTTCAGGAAACTTTTCAAGCATTAGGGTCAGTACATTTTTTGCAGCTTCCAATTCATTTAACTCTATAAGCGCATTTGCTAAGTCATACATTGAATTGGCGAATTTTGCATGTCGAGTGTTTTCATTTTGAAATCTTACAAATACATCTTTAGCTTCGAGGTATGATTTAATTGCGGAATACGCCCTTCCTAGCCAGTATGTTGCATCAGCAAAATTCTTATAATCTTGATAGTTTTCAAGATAGTTCTGAAATAATTCAATTGCATTTTTATTTTCTCCGGCTAATAAAAATTTTCGGGCATCATCATAAATTTTTGCAGCCCGATCATTATTTTTTTTGCCGTCAATAACTGTTTCTTTGACCGCCACTTTAGTAATTTTGAGTTCAAGCATTTCAAACAACTCAGATATTTTTTGAGAGTTTATCCTTTCTTTTTCAGCAAGGAGTTCATATTGCTCTTTAAGTGAGAGGATTTCATTATTTAAGTTATCAGCTTTTTTCTTAAGGTTAAAAAAAGCCATTTCAAGGTCCAATCCCTCAGTTGTTTTTTCTCCGGAAAGTAATTTATATTTTTCTTGTAACGATGCGATGTCATCACTCATCGAGGTGATTTTGATTATCAGACCTATATATGCTTGATCAATATCAATTGTGTCGCTCGCTTGAATCTTAACGACACTAAAAATACAAAATATTGACAGAGCAACTTTAAGAAGTTTCATTTTTATCAGGCGTCAATATGCAAATGCTGAAAACATTGGCAATGATTACTGGTTTAATAGTAGACGAATTCTACGCGTCGGTTAAGTTTCCAGGCAGACTCATCGTGAGTAAAGGCGATAGGGCTTTCTTCACCAAAACTAATCACTTCAATTCTGTCTTCTAGATTATATAATCCGAGCACCTCTTCAACGCTTAAGGCTCTATTTTCACCAAGGGCTAGATTGTATTCTCTTGTGCCGCGCTCATCAGCATGTCCTTCAAGTCGAAGATTGACTGAGGGATTGTTCTGCATAAAATTAGCGTGTTGAATAATTACTCTAGTTGCCTCTTCATCTATTTCAGTATCATCATAGGCGAAATATAGGACTGACTCGACACCTGAACTCTTAAGAGAGTCAATAGCCTCCTGATTAGCAGAACTCTGCCCATTTTCATCTTTGGCAACGCCTGCTTGTGCAAGAGCCTCAATCAATTCCTCTCTATTGGCTAGATTGCCATCTTCGCCTAGTTTTATCAAGTCAGCATTTCCAGATTCAATGGCTTTTTGAATTAATTCAGAATCAGAAAGTTTTTCAAGGTCGCTCTTAGTGAGAACGTCACCTTTAGTAAGGCCTGCATCCAATAACGCTTGAATCAATTCCTCTCTATTGGCTAAATTACCATTTTCATCTAACTTAACAATATCCATAAAGCCAGTCTGTTCAGCAATTTTAATTAAATCAGCATTCGACAATTTACGAAGATCTTCTTCCGTAAATATAGCGCTTGAACCTTCAGCGATTAATTGTGCCTCACTTAAATCTGCAACCTCTACAGCGTCATCTGAAGGGTTGATTAAATCAAGAAATTTGTCTCCTAATTCGGATACACTTGTTGAACATGAACTAAGAAAAAATATGCTGGATAAGAGTAAGATTTTTTTTGTCATTTTATTTTTCCTTAAAAGGTTAATTATTATAAACATTCATGATGGTATTATCTCATTAATTATTTAAATAGAAGATTTTTTTTGTTATTCATTTTTGAGAGTAATTTGACCAACTAGGCTCTCGTACTTCTCCATCTTTTTGAGCCAATTCAACAATTTGATTATTGTGTAGTGAAATGACCGAAAGAACGCTTTTATTGTCTCGTTTAGTTGAGAAAATAATCATTCCTCCATTTGGGGAAAAATATGGTGATTCATCTAATTTATTGCGAGTCAAAACAGTTAAATCTCTTGATTTAATATCTAATAAAGCAACTCTATAATCTTTTCCAACTCTATGAACAAGAGCGAGTTGTTTTCCATCCGGTGAAAACACAGGCTTGGAGTTATAACTACCTTCGAAACTGGCGCGCTTAATTTTCCCTGAATTTAAATTTTTTATATATATCTGAACTTGTCCTGTACGATTAGATGTAAAAGCTATACTTTTTCCATCTGGCGAAAAGTTTGCTTCAGTATCAATTGCAATGTTTGTAGTAAGTCTTTCTAGTTTTTTACTTTTGAGATTATAAAGGTAAATATCTTTGTTTCCGTCTTTTGATATAGTCATAGCTATACTTTCTCCGCTTGGATGCCATGTAGGCGCTGAAGCAATTCCGTCAAATTTGGGAAGTTTCAATGATTTAAGTCTCATAAATGGGTATTTAACAAAAACCTCAGACCTGCCGTTTATAAATGAAACATAGGCAATTTTATTTTGATCAGGAGACCAGGCCGGTGACAGTATAGGGTAGCGAGATTTTACAACCGTTTGTGGATTATGTCCGTCTGAATCTGATATTTCAAGTTCATAATAAGTTTGCCCTTTTTTATCTTCAGTTGAAACAGTGACATATGTTAGTCTAGTATCAAAGGAGCCTTTCTGTCCAAGCAAGATATAGTATATTCTATCACTTAAATAATGTGCAATCCTTCTAGTGCCGGTATTGTGTATTGCAATCTTTTTAGCATAGAGTTGCTTCTGAGAATAGACATCATAAACATAAATAAAAACATTGAAAGTTTTTTCACTAATCTTTTCTACTCTGCCAAATACAATCGCATCTTTTTTTTGCTGTTTCCAATAATTAAAGTCAATTTGATTTGTTATAGGTTTAGAAGTGCTGATAGCATTAAATTGACCAGAACGGTTTAGGTTGTCTCTAATAATATTGGCAATGATTGCACCACTGTCGGCCCCACCTCCAACTTTAAAAGGGGCGATCAATATAGGGAATGAATCTTCTTGTGTCTTTACAATATTTACTTCTAAAATGGCATGACTAACACAGGATAATAGAGTCAACAGTAATAAGCCAGACTTAACGTAATTCAATTTTTTTCCTCAATCCAGTGCATTTGAATTGCCTCAAGAACTCTTTCGCCGCAGTGAGAGCCGCCTTCCTCGAATTCATCTAATTCGCTTACAAATTGACGCAGGTCAACAAAATTAACACTTTCTGGATTAATTTTAGGATGAGTTTCATCAAGGGCAATCGCTATTTCTAAAGAGTCGGTCCAATTCATAATTTATTAAAGGACTAAATAATTTGTACTCGTCATTTTAATCAATTGGAACTCAATTTAGTATTGTTTTTTAGTTAATTTCTAGAAGCTGAAATAATATGAGGTAATTCACTTAACTTGTCCAGTACATTGTTAAGTTGAACAATATTTGAGACCAAAATAATCAAATCAATTGATTTTTTTGCTTGAGCTTTGTCTCTTTGAACTATGTGCTCAATATTGACTCTTAATTTAGCCAACACATTAGCTATAGTTGCTAATGTTCCGCTATGGTTATCAACTAAGCAACTAACAGAAACTTCAAAGAGTTCTTTATCATCTGCATCCCAGTCAATGTTCATCCATTGAGGACTTTTTTGTTTGATATGCAAAAGGTTAGCGCAATTTGAACGATGCATTACCATCCCTTTGCTTTTTGTCAATATTCCTGTTACTTCGTCACCGGGAATTGGATAGCAGCAATGTGCAAAGTTTATTGCCATCCCTTTTGTTTTTTGTATTGTGATAGAGTTTATTGTTGTTTCACTGATGTCTTGAATTAGTTTGTTTACAACTACAGCCACAAAAATCTCTGACAAGCCAACCTTGATATACAGTTCTTTTGCTGTTTTGCAGTGGAGTTCTTTTAAACATATCCTCCACCTTTCTTTAGTAATGTCAGAAATATCGATTTTATGAAGATTCAGTGCATCAGTAACCAAATGCTTGCCTAATTTAGCTAATTCTGATTTAGAGTTTTCTTTCAGTTGTGATTTGATAGCAAATTTAGCTTTAGAAGTAGTTACTATATCAAGCCACTTAGGGTTAGGCTTAACTAAACGGCTAGTTATAATTTCAACTGTCTGACCGGATATTAATTCCGTTTCTAATTCTGCTGGATTGCCGTTAATGGTTGCTTTTTGAGTTCTTTTGCCAACGTTAGTATGAACGGCGTAAGCAAAATCAAGCACTGTTGATCTTAATGGCAACTGAATAATTTTTCCAGCAGGAGTAAAAATAAAAACTTCATTGGAAAACAAATCCGCCTTAGTGCTTTCAAGAAAATCGACTGATGAATCGGAATTTTGCTGAATATCAAGCAGAGAGCCTAGCCAATTTCTAGCGAGTTTTTCCGTTGGTTTTTTTGTATTTTTATAGTGCCAATGTGCAGCAATTCCATATTCGGAAATAAAATGCATTTCCTTTGAACGAATTTGCATTTCAATAAACATTTTCCTAGGGCCTAATAAAACTGTATGAATAGACTGATAGCCGTTTGGTTTTGGAGTGGCAATATAATCTTTGAATTTCAAAGGGATTGGTTTATACAGACTGTGTAGTATGCCCAAAGCCTGATAGCATTGATGGTTATTTTCAACGATAACACGAAATGCATACATATCAAGAACTTCCGAGAACTTCAATGATTTCATTTTCATTTTGTTGTAAACACTTGTAGGTTGTTTTTGACGTCCTTCTACATCGCCTTTAATACCTTCAGATTTAAGCCTATTGTCAATTTCCGTTTTAATCGATGAGATCATTTTCTTTTGATTGCCGTATTGATTCTTGATTTTTCTTTTAAGAACTCCATATCTATAAGGGTGAATCGTTTGAAAACATAAATCATCTAATTCCACTCTGATACTGTGAAGGCCAAGTCGACGCGCAATAGGGGCGTGAAGTTCAACTGTTTCTTTGGCTTTTTGCACCTGTTTTTCAGGACTTACAGAGTCAATTGTGCGCATATTGTGAAGTCGGTCTGCTAACTTAATAACCATTACACGCATATCTTTAGACATT
>Ga0208639_1002064_pt1 | contig 12203 bp, 16 predicted proteins | sample ETNtaG_33_FD_185772 | JGI IMG/M metagenome (GOLD analysis project Ga0208639, IMG submission 185772) | Marine microbial and viral communities from oxygen minimum zone, Eastern Pacific Ocean - ETNP201310SV76 (SPAdes) (version 2) | ecosystem: Environmental > Aquatic > Marine > Oceanic ...
TGGTGGAGGCGGGGGGAATCGAACCCCCGTCCGAAAGGTGTCAACCGAAGGCGTCTACATGCTTATTCTCTGATTTGAATCTCGCCTGAACCAGCTCCCAGAGACAGGATCCGATTCGGGCCAGTTCCTAAAAATCTCGTCCGATGCGCCCGGAACTCACGCGCCAGACCAGTCCGCTTAAATGACGTCCTTTTCCACCCCACGGACAAAAGCAGGAAGGACGGTAACTGACTTAAGGGTTAGTTAAGCCGCTACTGCTACTTCATAATCGTTAGCGATTATGTTTGCGCCGTTTTTTAACGGGCCAACGGCATCCCGTGCATGCAACCTCCGTCTCATTCCTCCCGTCGAAACCAGATCGCCCCCTTTTAGGGGATGGGTAGAATAGACTTCTACCACTAAGATAACACCTTATCTATCGGTTCTCAATGTCCGTATAATAAATAGTGGCGAAGAAATTCTACCGCACCGAGACCATATCCTGTTGGTTCATCAAGCTTTTCTTATTAAAATATATGTAGTATGAACTCCACCTTGTTTTTAGATAAAAGCGGTCAATATATTAAATATTTGAAAAATATACCAACTCCGATATTGCTTATTGCAATCATTTAGCGCTGTATATCAGGGCTTCCTATATTATTTAAGTGGGTCGGGCTTGCAAATAGTTTACAGATTCTATAAGTTTAGCCTTTTATTAAAGTTGGCAAAAGGAGAGAACAGGCATGCGGGTTCTTGTGGTAGGTGCTGGGGGGCGCGAACACGCGCTGGCGTGGAAAATTGCGCAAAGTCCGCTGGTAAAGAAAGTGTATTGCGCTCCGGGTAATGCGGGTACGGCCAGCGTGGCGGAAAATGTCGAGATTTCTGCGGACAATATTAACGCCTTACGCCAGTTTGCCATGATGAAGGGTATAGGACTGACCGTGGTCGGGCCTGAGCAACCTCTGGTGAAAGGGATTGTAGATAGTTTTGAGGAAAGCGGACTCCGTGTATTTGGTCCTTCACAGCGAGCGGCGGAAATAGAGGGTAGTAAGGTTTTCTGTAAGGACCTGATGAAAAAATATGGTATCCCCACGGCGCGATACGAAGTTTTTAATTCCCCCGATAAAGTTAAACTTTTTACCAGGGAGGATGAACCGGTTGTCGTCAAGGCAAGTGGTTTGGCCGCAGGGAAGGGCGTTATTCTTTGTAACAACGGCACGGAAGCGCGTTCGGCGATTGAGTCGATCATGCGGGATAGAACTTTTGGCGAGGCAGGCGATCAAGTGGTGGTCGAAGAGTTTCTCACCGGGCAGGAAGTTTCATTACTGGCTTTCACCGATGGCAAAACGGTTTTGTCACTTGACTCGGCGCAAGATCATAAGGCGGCATTCGAAGGGGATACCGGGCCCAACACGGGTGGCATGGGGGCTTATTCTCCCGCGCCCGTTTTTACAGACGATTTGAAAGGGCAGGTCATGAATAAAATCATGAACCCTACCGTCCGCGCAATGGCCAAGGAGGGCCGCCAGTATAGAGGCATTCTGTATGCGGGCCTGATGTTGACGGAGTCTGGACCCAAGGTGCTGGAGTTTAATGCGCGTTTTGGCGACCCGGAAACTCAGCCGATTTTGATGCGGATTGACAACGACATCGTCCCTGTTTTCGAAGCGTGTATCGACGGTACACTCGCCAAGTGTTCGCTACAGTGGAAACCGGAACCAACTGTATGCGTGGTGATGGCGGCGAAAGGCTATCCCGGTGTTTATGAAAAGGGTAAAGAAATTAGCGGGCTGGATTCAGCGGGCAATCAGGAAGGGACAGTTGTTTTTCATGCGGGAACCAGAATGGATAAGGGACGGGTCGTAACCAATGGCGGGCGCATACTGGGTGTCACTGCATTGGGAACAGACCTTGGCGCGGCGATCAAAAAAGCTTATTCCGCTGTGGATAAAATCGAATGGGACGGAATTCACTATCGAAAAGATATTGGTAAAAAAGCTTTTTGACTATCACCGCGATTGAACATAGAGCAACAAAAACCTTTACCTGTTACCTATCGGAGTCAAAAAATAGTCAGTCCAGCTGGAGTTCTTTGGTTTCCTTGACAGATGTCATTTGCTTATCAAAAATTTTCCTCGAGGCGACCCAGGCTCCCCAGGAAATTCCTACGACAGTGGCGACCCCGATTGATGCCCACAGGGTGACGTTGCCCGAGCTGGACAACCCGCGTAAAAACACAAACGCTCCCACAGGCAGAGCCATAATGAACCCGAAACAAGTCAGAAGCATCGAACTGCGCGCAAAATATTTAGGGCGCACATCGACATTAAGCTCTGGAAGATACTTCCTGTTTTCTTCATTTGCCATGTCCAGTAGAAGGACCTCGCCCTCGCATTTGGGGCAGTATTGTCCACCCCAGAAAGCGTTTTTGCATTGTAGGCAAAATTTGACCATAACGAAAAATTCCTGTTGAATGAGCGAACAGGATACCTTATTTGTATATATCCTTCAACTGCCAGACAGGGCCATAAGGAATGGAAAATACAAAATTCACAGTCGTCGCCCATGGGGGAGCCGGATCAAATAGTGAACACTGCGACGGCACCGAAGAGGCTGTTCATGCCTGCTTTAAAGCAAGCCAGATGGATGCGAGCTTGATCCACTCTGTTGCGCGTGCGGTTTGTGTTCTGGAAGACGATGGGCGATTCAATGCCGGAGCCGGTGCCCATCCACGGGAAAATGGAAGGGTGGAACACGACGCGGCGATAATGGACAGCAACGGTTGTTTTGGCGCGGTTGCTGTACTGGAGGGATTCAACAATCCCATTCTGACCGCCGAAGCGGTGAGCGAAACAGAATATCGATTGCTGGCAGGGAAAGGTGCGGCCGAGTTTGCTCGTGAACGTAAAATGGCGCCGACCCGAAATCACATTATTCCGGGAGGTGGAAAGGATTTCTCAACGCCTCCCAAAACGGATACCGTAGGATGCGTGGCTACCGATGGTGCAACCTTTGTCGCTGCGCTCAGCACCGGCGGGATGGCCGGGGCACATTATGGTCGCGTGGGCGATGTTCCCATCATAGGAGGTGGACTTTACGTGGGATCCAAAGGAGCCGTTGCCGCGACAGGAGATGGAGAAGGGATAATGATGAAAATGACAGCCTATCGCGCCTACCAACTCATAGAACAAGGCGGTAAACCGAAAGAGATATTGGAAGAAGTCATCGGATGGTTTACACCAGCAGATGCAATAGGCCTGATATTGGTGACCCCTAAAGGATTGGCCGGTGGATCAAATAGAAGCATGGCCTGGTCATCCGGTGAGTTTTATTGAGCAGGAACTGCGAAATGCTGGGGCCAGTACGGAGTACTGGGCAACAGTATTAGAGAACAAATATTTTTCCTGTCCCCCACGAAGCGGGAGATGCCCTTCAAGGCATCGGGCGGAGTTGAATTTTAAAAATGTCGTTCCTCCATAGCGGTGCGGAAATACAGTTGATTTTCATAGCAGGAAGAAGTTATCATCCCGGCTCAACTCATAAAGCCAGAAAGAAAAAGCCAGCGTAGCTCAGGGGTAGAGCAACTGATTCGTAATCAGTAGGTCGGCGGTTCAATTCCGCCCGCTGGCTCCATATAATACAATAGCTTACAGGTTAGACTGCAGCCCATTTCTCAAATTGGCTAGCACTGTGGCTAGCGTTTGAGCGACTATTTGAGCTACTCAGAGCTTGGTTGGAGTTTTGCTGAGGGTCAAGGGGGAATTTTTTGCGTCCTGCCTATAGGTACTTAACCTTTTTCCCACTAAAAAATTTGATCCGATGCTTAAATCCAAAGTCTCGATTCAAAAGACCCTTAAAGTAGGACAAAAGCCATTAGCTTCAGGTTGAAAAATGCGGGGGATTGAAGACTTTTCAGGTTCATATTCAACTGAATTATAGGGTTAGGATATTTCCTGGATCAATGCTACTCTATCCCAGTAAATATGGGTTGTTTAATTGTAGTGTAAGTTGATTCCTTCTAGTTTCTCGCTTGAAGCAAACCTCGCAGTTTGGTTATTTGTGGTTCTCTAAAAGTTCTTGCATCCATTCAACCCCATTCAAAAACAGGGAATGGCTTTATCCGGGTTTTCTGGAAGCTTATTCCCGCTAATTAGCAGGAGAGTAATGTCATGGCAGTAGGAACAGTAAAATGGTTTAACGATAGCAAAGGCTTTGGGTTCATTGAAGGTGAGAGCGGAACAGACCTTTTTGTTCATTTCTCAGAAATTCAAGGAGATGGTTTCAAGACGCTTGCAGAAGGCCAGTCGGTCGAGTATGAAGAAGGTGTGGGGCAGAAAGGTCCCTGTGCTACTAAGGTGGTAGGCAAATAAGAACCTTATTTTTAGCAGAGACCTAACTCTGCTGGAGTTTTTCTTGTTCTAAAACTAAGTTAAAGGGCTCAGCAAATTAGCTGGGCCCTTTTTTATTATAAGAATTTTGAGCAATCAGTTGCCATAAAAATAAAATAGATCCAGATACCTGCTACACGGAAGTCAAAAAAGCTTTGAGTTATAGTCAAATGTGGTGTTTAGGAACTTGAGTCAATCGGCTCTACAGTATCGGGTCGTCCCTTACTCATTATTTCTTCTTCCTTTTTCTTCATTCTTTGATTGACCAGAATCAGGTTCCCTATAAAGGCGATCCATGGTTCCTCCTTTTATTTGCAACCAGAGTTATCCAATCCCCACGGTGTTTTTGTCTTACAGAAAATAACCCCTTTGAGCCTCACATCATTCAGGTCTGCCCCACTCAGGTCTGCCTCACCCAGGAATGCCCCACTCAGAAATGCCCCACTCAGGTCTGCCCCACCCAGAAATGCCCCACCCAGAAATGCCCCACTCAGGTCTGCCCCTCTCAGGTCTGCCCCTCTCAGTTCTGCCCCTCTCAGGTCTGCCCCTCTCAGGTCTGCTCCTCTCAGGATTGCCCCTCTCAGGATTGCCCTACTCAGGTCTGCCCCTCTCAGGTCTGACTCACCCAGAAATGCCTCAATCAGAAATGCCCCTCTCAGGTCTGCCTCTCTCAGGTCTGCACTTCTCAGGTCTGCACTTCTCAAATCACACCTAGGACAATGACTATTTGCCAATAGTTTTTTTCCTTTATCAATACCAAACGAATAAGAGGCAAAACAGGTAACGGAAAGAATTACAACAAAGACGGCAACGATATATTTTTTCATACCCCCCCCCACTTTATGTATTCACGGCGATTACAATTAAAACCAATAAAATGCAAAAACAAAATCTTGACATTGTGCGTAATTGTTGGTTTTCAGAACTAAGATGAGAAACAAGTAAAATTATATCTTCCCTGGTATGAACAATTGACCTAGGCACATGGTCTTCTTCATAATCCATAAATAAAGGATGCATTAAAAGGTATGTAGGATTTATTAAAACAGCATAAAACGCTACACCTATAACTCTTAATCAGTAGGTCCTCGGTTCGATCCCGAGACGGCCCACCATTTAATCAAGGGTTTATGGGTTTATGCTCATAAGCCCTTTTTTATTAATAGGCGTATAATAGGCGCTAGAGATCAAACAAATGAGGGTTTACGCTGGTTAGGGTGGGGCATGGCTCCATAATTCCCTCCAGCTCCAGAGACGATTAAACCAAAAATGGAAATACTAACTTAAAAAGTGGTACAACTTAATGGGGCAGGTCAACGACATCCCATTTTAAATAAGAGTATCTATATGTTTCTTTACCATCCAATTTCTTCTAAGGTATGAACTTAGGAAAGTTAAATAAAACAGTAATTCTGATTGATACAGATTATTTAAATCAAAAAATAAAAGAAAATATTGAATTCTATAAGGATTTATATCCAGATAAAGAGCTTAATACTATTAATCTTTATCAATTAATTTACAAATTTATAGTAAATGCACGAGTAGAGAGTGATGAGAGAAATATAGACGTTTTGTTTGCATATAGGATGCCTGATTCACTTTTATACTCTACTAATCCAGACAATGTATGGAACTTTGTAAATGCTGAAAATTTAAATATTGAAGAATTTAACGTAACTATTAGATCATTCTTTGCTGATGAAGATGAGTCTTGTAGCAAGCATTTTACAATCATGTTCAAGATGCTTCATCGGAGTAATTCTGTTGACAGAGTGATAATGGTTGCTGACAGTGAAGATCTGAATAATGCATTTAAATTCTCACCTGAGTTGCTAGAAAAAAACCTTTTTTTATTCAGAGATGACCATGATACAAATATTGACTTTTCAGTTAATTTTGTAAATATTGCTTATACGATTGCTCAATCTTTAGGGTTAGATAGAGAGGAGTGGTAGAACTTTAATGCCTTTAATCGAATGGCAAACCCCTTTTGTGAAAAAAATTAAATAAAAAAACAGTGATTTATTAATCATTGCTTTAATTTCACTTATGGTGGCACTCGTTGCGTATTGTGTCAATTTGTGCCAGAAAAAGCCAAGAAGAGTCATACAAATTGACGCAAAACTGACACAGTGGAATTGATGGGCCGGGGGGAGGATATGACAAGCGGGTAGTTGTTAATTATTAAGTACCTTCCATAGCCTGACTTCCAAAAAATCAAAAAAAAAGCCAGCCCGAAGGCTGACTCTTAACCTCACTGTTGGAGTAGCAAGATGAAGTTTTAGGTGTGCGCCCAGACTTTATAGAACACCAACTGGCTCATGCCGTTCGCGATCCTAATGGACGTGCATATAACAGGACGGCTCACCTTCCAGAACGTAAAAAGATGATGCAGGACTGGTCAGACTACTTGGACAGACTCAAAGCTGGCGTTGACGTGATACCACTCCGTCGGAGGGGGGGCAATGGCTAGCAAAGCAATTAGAAAGAAAGGTAAGAAATACCAGCCACCAATCCCTTTAGCCGAGGCAAAAAAAATAATAAATGACGTAAATAGTCACAAAAAAGAAAAAGGAGTTAGTCCACCATTCAAAGATCAGGGCTACGCTATCAGTCAATTATTGTCCACTATTGATCTATACAATCAAACCGTAGACAGCCTTATTACCAACCCCACCCTCACCCCAAAAAAACAAAAAGACTATTACAATAAACTCAATAAGCGAGTATCAGGACTGCTAAAATTTCTACTCCTTTTCTTTATTAGAGTTAGCCAGGGGGAGGGTGCCCCCCTAACCAACACTGAAGGTTTTTCTCTTTGGAGGAGAAAAGATGACCTTCTTGTGTTTTTAAGAAGCCCTGATTGTATTATTGATCTATCAAGACTGTAGGAGACACCTGAGAAAACTTTTCCCCTTTTATTTCAGCCAAGGGAGGAGCTACTGATATCTTGGTACCAATAGCTTTCTCGATGCCATTTTCCAACCAACGAGTCAGGTTGGGGTGGGGGGCAAATCCTTTTTTATTGATTTGATAATCCAGTCCCTTTAAAAGTTCACTGTAAGGACCGCTTCCATATAATCGATTTGCAATTACAAGAACTTTTCCAGAACGACTTTCCTTTTCAATCACCTTACGGATTTCCTTCAACGCCACCTCACGCTTACCCTGCCAATCCTCGCGAAGAGTTAGCGCCACAATACCTTTAAAGGGAGTCTTGAACTGTTTTTTGATCCAGTCGATATTAATTTTCATTGTGTTCCGCCAAGCAATATCGTCTTGATCCTCCTTTGCGCCGTGCGCCAGCAAAACAATAGTTTCCTCTGAAGGTTTTTTACTGACTTCCTTTATTCGCTCCATAAGAATCTCGGCAGTGAGAATATCTTCCTCGTACCCACCAAAGGATTTTATGACGGCACTGGTCCTTATCTTTTTAGGAGTAGAACCCTCCCACCCTTCAGGTAAATGGTCTCTGATTCCGAGAATGTAATCAGTCTTATCCCTGAACTGCCTGGACAAAGAGTACATTCGGACAAAAACAATCTTTTTAATTCCCTGTTGTTCTAATTTTGATACTGCATGTTGAATAGTTCCAGAATCACCCATCCCATAAGCCATCTCGATCTTGTACATTTTTCTTAACGGCTCAATAGTTTTCTCAACAGCATCGTTATAAGGCTGAGTGGCTCCGTGTGGCATGATTACAATGCCAACTTCATCTTTTTTTATGGGGATGAAATCATTTGCTGTTTTCTTCATCCAGGTGAGAACGTTAGGGTGAGGGAAAATTGCTTTCTGGTTATAAACAAGATTTAGATCGTCAAACTTTTGACCCAGCCAATGGGTCATAGACATCATGTTGGAAAACTTGGGTCCTATAAAAAATGGAACCAATAAAGTATTTCCCTTACGGGCAGCCACATGAATAACAGCCTCATCGACCTCCTTGTTTTTCAGTTTATGGAGTGCCGCTCCTCTATTATAATAAACTTCCACTTGGGTTTCTTGAAACGGTTTTTGTGTTTTAACGTAGGCTATTAACTTTTCTAACTCTCGCCTAATCGTTTTTTCAGATTTTTCATCCACAGCCCCCATTCCAAGGACAACTAGTTTCTCTTGCTGTGGGACATTGCTAATCTCTACAACACGATCCAACAGAACTTGCGACATAAGATAGCTTTGCGACATCGGATTAGCCCATCTCACTTTTTCAGCACTTTTGTGAATGGGCAAATGCCTTTTAACTTTATTCAAAATAGGATTAGAGCTTGAAAAAAAAAGAGGAAAAGCAACGATGTCGGAAACCCCCTGCTGAATAAGCTCTGAAATAGCGCGTTCAATATAGTTTGAGTATTCACTGTCCATTCCGTTATAACTTCTACCTATAAAAGCTAGACTGGAGGGGTATTCCTTTTTGAACTGTTTAAAAACAGCATTAATTTCTTCATTGCCAACGAAGCCGCGGTCTGGCGCTAAAACAAGGAAACCTGTTTTAGTGTTCTGAGTCACAAAGCCTGCTTTATAGGGCTGAGCCGCAAACCCACTACCTGTAAAAGTTAATAGCCAAATTAAAACTAAAATAATTGGTTTGTTCATGGTTTACTCCTTTTGTCTAAGATGAGGAACCGCACCTTTAAGAAAGCCCTTGCAACTCAGAAAGAAACTTAAAAAAATCTTTTAAGAGGTGTGCAGAGTTGAGAATAACCAGAAAAAACAAAACCAATGTTCCAATAGCCATTATTCCATTAATACAATAAAAGGCTTTTTCAAACATAGGTAATTCCCCTCTCTCTAGGTGTTTTTATTTATATACAGTTCTTCATCTTTGGCCTTTCTATAAGGAGCTTTTTAGTGTTGGGGCAGGCTTGAAGCCAACAGTCTTACTGGCTTTAATCTTAATTTCTTGACCTGTTTGCGGATTTCTACCTTTCCTAGCTTTTCGGTTTCTTACCGTGTAGGTCCCAAATTTGGGGTATGAGAATCTCTTTTCTTTTTTAACAGCTTGAGAAATTATGCTAAAGGTTTTGTCTATTATTTCCCCTGCCAATCGTTTTGATACGTTATCCCCATTACAACTTTTAACAACTGCATTGATCAGATCACTCTTGGTCATTTATAAGCTCCTTGCTTCAGAGTAAAATACTATCGATTATTAAATTACCATTGTTAAATTCATTGACTGCTGTGGAGTTGTCATAATCCACCGTTTGCCTCAACTCCTTGCCAGCTTTGAAACAAGGCACTCTTTTTGGAGGGGTAATAATTCTTTCCCCAGTTCTGGGGTTGCAAGAAACTCTGGCCTTCCTTTGCTTGATGCGAAAGCTGCCAAACCCTCCTATCATAACTTTTTCTCCATTTGCCAATGAAGTAGTAATACTAGATATGAAAGCATCAACCGCTAAAGCAGATACTTTTTTATTCAAAGTCGTCCGCTCGGAAACCTGGTTTATAAAATCTATTTTTATCAAAATTAAATACCTTTCCTGAATTGACTAGGTCAGAGAAGCCAGTGCTACTTCAGGCTCCCTAAACTTTAATAATTTTGATGATGTTGCAACCGAAACACCACCACCACATTTTTTCATACAAGGAACGGGAACAATTTTAATGTTTTCGTCTTTTTTTGATTCGCGAACGGAACTGATCATTGAGACCAGAGCTTTGTTTGCGCACCACGCTCTGCAACCAGGCCCTACACAAACTTTCACGATTTTTGTTGAGGCGTCTAATTCAATCATAAATTCTTCCCCCTCGTAATAATTAACATTGACATTGAGAATGATAATCATTATTATAATAAAAGTAGAGTCTGTCAACAGTTTTTAACTATTTTGTGGTAATTATCGTGAAAAAAACTTTAGAGATCAGTATTTTCAGTGACTTCCTGAAGAAAAAAAATATTCCATTAACACAACCGCGTAGAACCATTTTGGAGGTCATTCTTCAAATGGATGGTCATTTTAGGCTGAAAATGTGTTGCTGGAGACTAGAAAGGTAGATGGAATGATATCCATTGCGACTGTTTATCGCACTTTAAACCTGTTAGCTGAGTGTGGTTTGGTCACTGAAAATATTAATACCGATAAATCTAAAAAGTTTGAAGTAGCTTTTGGGAAAAAACATCACGACCACTTAGTTTGCAATAAATGTCAAAAAATAGAGGAATTTCATAGCCCAATGATTGAGATTTTGCAGGATCAAGTTGCTCAAAGCCACAGTTTTGCTATTGCTTCACATCGCATGGTTCTTTTTGGAGTCTGTCGTGACTGTAGATAAACGGATTAGCTCCGAACCCCAAACAAGAAAGGCGATGGAATACTTATATGATTATAAAAAGAACAAGCCCCTTTTATATGGCAATAGCTGCATATGTTCTCTTCGTTTCGACGGCAACGGCAACAGAACCGATGAAACTAGCTTGTATCAGCCAACCACCCTTAGCGAACCAACTGGGTTGGGAAATTACACCAGCTGGATTATTAGTTGTGAGTTATGACATGAACGGAAATAGAAAGGCGGATTATCATACGTTACGCTTGGTTCTCAAAAACTACAGGTCGACCACCAAGGTTGACGAGATAAAAGAAAATTATCCCAGCAACACTATCTTCTTTATCAACTACGGTCCGGATCGGCATTCCTATATTGTAACCAGAAAACCACTGTTTTACGGTTTTGATGTGAATGAGGACGGTCACTGGGATTTACTTTACAAGGATATTCTGGAGGATGGTGTCAATGGAAATGAACAGTTTTATGAAAGCCCGTCAGGGTTGTTTGAAGCGACTTCTTTAAATATAAATAATCTATGCGCTGCTTCGGGCATAAAGTTCTTAGGTCATGCCTCTAAAAATCCAGGAGAACTTAAATGAAACATTCTAGAGAACATGCAGGGCTGTTGACAACAAGTCCATCTGAAAATATAGGCGACCATATCGCATTGATGCGGGAATTACTTACAGTGGGCATTCAGGAAGTAAAAGTACTAAACCTCACAGGCTATCCATATCAACTGCCTGGCAATCAATTACAAAAAGAAACCGATGAACAAATCAAAGTATTATTTTAATTTAAAAAAGGAGAATAACAATGGTAGAGCTCTATAACAAATCAAGTCAAATGCGCGTACGTATGGCAATCCTTGAATCTCAGGTGAAAGCTGCAAACAATAGAATTAGTTATTTAAAATTATCAAACAAGCAATTGAAATCAGCGATTAAGTCATTGACGAAGCCCTAATCGCTGTTTAATTAACATTGAAGAAGATTGATTTACAAATAAACTATAGGCTCCTTCAGAGTTAAATATGTTAACGCCAAACTCATTGGCTCATTTAACAAGTCAATATTCTTGTATGGGTAGTCTCATATCCCTTCATAACTAATGTTCTGTCCTCTAGTCTGCTCTCAAATTTTAATAATCAGGAATATAAGCTCTGCCCCTGCCCATAATAAGATTCATAGACGTGTTGGAACACGACATTGCATTTCTTCTGGTAGAGGTCTTTGTCGAAGGGTTCTTCTGGCAAACTATCCAAAGTGTCCTCAATAGAGAGCTTGACTGACTCTCTTGCTTGATACTCCTTCCTCAGTTCTCGGAAGAAGGTATTTATGTTTTTTGATCCAGCACATCATCCATCACTTCCTTTTCCATTCCCACGGTGGTATTCGTTTATCACCCACCATATACACTTAATACACAGGCTGGCGATAAGACAATTTACCTTTGGGATTTGTTTGAAAGTAAAGGCCAGCACCAGAAACGATACAGATACCAAATACAATCATGATTTATATCAAACTTTAAATCTGCTATATATAGCGGGTCTGG
>Ga0208639_1002066_pt1 | contig 12193 bp, 9 predicted proteins | sample ETNtaG_33_FD_185772 | JGI IMG/M metagenome (GOLD analysis project Ga0208639, IMG submission 185772) | Marine microbial and viral communities from oxygen minimum zone, Eastern Pacific Ocean - ETNP201310SV76 (SPAdes) (version 2) | ecosystem: Environmental > Aquatic > Marine > Oceanic ...
ATCAAGCTGGGCTTTGAAGTTTTAGTTGAGTCAGGTGCAGGCGAAGGTTCTAGTTTGTCTGATGCAGCCTATATGGAAGCTGGTGTAAACGTTGTGGAAGGTCCTAAAGAAGTTTGGGACGATAGCGACATTATCCTAAAAGTGCGATCACTAGAATTCAATTCGAGTCTTAACTCTGAAGAAGTTGATTTGCTTCGTGAAAAGCAGGTGATAATCACCTTTCTTGCGCCAGCTCAGAACCCCGACTTACTTAAGAAGTTGGCTGAAAAAAAGGTTACTGCACTTTCAATGGATAGCGTGCCACGTATTTCCCGTGCTCAAAAGATGGATGCACTTAGTTCGATGGGAAATATTGCTGGGTATCGAGCAGTGGTTGAAGCTGCGCAACACTTTGGTAGATTTTTTACAGGACAAATTACAGCTGCGGGTAAAATACCTCCTGCTAAGGTTATGGTTATAGGTGCTGGGGTTGCCGGATTAGCTGCAATTGGTGCTGCCAAAAGCATGGGTGCTATTGTGCGAGCCTTTGATACTCGACCAGAAGTTAAAGAACAAGTTGAGAGTATGGATGCAGAATTTTTAGAGCTCGAGTTTGAAGAAGAAGGGTCAGGTACAGGTGGATATGCCAAGGTTATGAGTAAGGAATTTATTGAAGCTGAGATGGCATTATTTGCTGAACAAGCAAAAGAGGTCGACATTATTATTACCACCGCTCTGATCCCAGGAAAGCCTGCCCCAGAATTGATCAAAGAAGAAATGGTTGTTTCAATGAAAGACGGTAGCGTGATTGTCGATCTCGCTGCAGAGCAGGGAGGTAATTGTAAGTTGTCGGAGGCGGGCATAGTAAAAAAGGTACACGGTGTATCAATTATTGGTTATACAGATTTACCCAGTCGCCTTGCTGCCCAGTCCAGTCAGCTATATGGAACTAATTTACGTCATCTTTTGACTGATATGTGTAAGGACAAGGATGGAAATATTACGGTTGATATGGAAGACGAAGTAGTCAGAGGAGCCACAGTCGTTAAAGATGGAGAAGTTACTTGGCCGCCACCGGCTCCTAAATTGTCCGCTGCACCTCCCAAACCAGTAGAGAAGCCAGTAGAACCCTCTGAAGTGGTCGAGGAAAAGCCTTCTTGGTTCGGGCCTCTAGTCACATTTATGGTTGGTGGACTTGCTTTATTGGGATTGGGTTCCGTGGCGCCAGCATCTTTTATGGCTCATTTCACTGTATTTGTTTTAGCCTGCTTTGTTGGTTACATGGTGATATGGAATGTAACAGCTGCTTTGCACACCCCGTTAATGAGCGTGACTAACGCCATTAGCAGTATTATCGTTATCGGTGCAATCTTACAGATTAGTTCTGAGGATAGTAGGATTATGTGGATTGCGGGTTTTGCTGTGACAATCACGGCTATTAATATAACAGGCGGATTCGCGGTAACGCGACGTATGCTTGAAATGTTTCGTAGATAGGAAGCGACAAGATGAGTCCAGGAATTATAACTGCCTCTTATGTGGGCGCAACCATTCTTTTTATTTTAGCTTTAGGTGGTTTGAGCCATCAGGAAACATCCAGGCGAGGTAACATCTTCGGTATAACTGGTATGGCAATTGCGCTAATTGTAACAATTGCCGGTGTTACCTCTAACATTGAAATCCTTATTGGCGGGTTGGTGGTTGGTGCTTCGATTGGATTAATTCTGGCAAAGCGTGTGCAGATGACGGAGATGCCGGAGTTGGTTGCAATTCTTCATAGCTTGGTTGGTTTGGCAGCAGTCTTGGTAGGCTTTGCTAACTTTATGGACCCTGCGCGGCTGGAGCATTATGCTGGCGTCGAATTGACTATCCATGATATTGAGACCTATTTAGGGATCTTAATTGGAGCGATTACTTTTTCAGGATCAATTATAGCTTTTGGAAAGCTTAGCGGAAAAATTGGCGGAAATCCGATGCTTCTGCCTGCAAGACACTGGCTCAACCTTGGTCTATTGATTGCCTCCATCTGGTACTGTGTTCAATTTGTAGAACAATCAGCAGCGGGCAGTGGAATGTTGCCATTATTGATTATGACGGCAATCGCATTACTGTTCGGGATTCATATGGTTATGGCGATTGGTGGCGCCGACATGCCCGTGGTCATCTCCATGCTTAATAGTTATTCGGGTTGGGCGGCGGCTGCAACTGGTTTCATGCTCAACAATGATCTCCTCATAGTGACGGGGGCTTTGGTAGGCAGCAGCGGTGCCATTCTGAGTTACATCATGTGTCGAGCTATGAATAGAAAGTTCTTGGCAGTAATTGCCGGTGGGTTTGGTACGACGACAGGTGGGTCCTCGGCAGGTTCTGATGCCGAACAGGGTGAAGTAATCGCTTTGGAAGCACCTGAGGTTGCAAGCTTATTAAACGAAGCTAAAGAAGTCATGATCATTCCTGGTTACGGTATGGCTGTCGCTCAAGCTCAACATATCGTCTGCGAACTCACAAAGGCTCTCAAAAAGAAAAAGGTGAATGTGCGATTCGGTATTCATCCTGTAGCTGGACGCATGCCAGGGCATATGAATGTTCTTTTGGCGGAAGCCAAAGTCCCATATGATATCGTTTACGAAATGGATGAGATCAATGATGATTTCCCGAATATTGATGTTTCAATGGTTATCGGAGCAAACGATATCGTGAACCCGTCCGCACTAACAGATCCAAATAGCCCGATCGCTGGAATGCCGGTTCTTGAGTGCTGGAAAGGTAAAACTACGATTGTCTTAAAGAGGAGTATGGCAACGGGTTACGCGGGCGTACAAAACCCTTTATTTTTTGAAGAGAATACCCGCATGTTATTCGGTGATGCTAAAACTAGCCTAGATACCGTCTTCAAAAATCTTTAGTGTGTTTCCCAGCTATTTTTTTTCAGAGATCTGCTGTGCCCCAACCTATTTTAGTTTTTCAGTCTCGATAGGCCACTCCATGTGTTTCACCACCAGTGTCAACCTTAGTCGTCAGGCTCAGATCGGATGCTGCAACCACCGCTAGTTTATTCTCATCTCTAATCGCCACGAAAACTGTTTTCCCATCTGAGCTGATAGCCATCATATCCGGACGTTGGCCGATAGGAGTTGTTTTAACTATTTTTCGGCTAGCGGTATCGATCATAGATATCTGGTTTAGTTTTCGTTGGCCGACATAGACAGTTTTCCCATCCGGGCTGTGTACCAGTCCATGTGGTTCTCCAGGGACATCAATTGAAGCTTCAACTGAACCAGTTTTTGGATTCATTAGCAGTAATTTATTATCTGTTGGATCTGTAACCCAAAGTTGACTCCAATTATCATTGGGTTTGATAGCCATGGCACCTTTGGCACCTGGAAAAGTCTTGAGGATTTTTTGAGTATTCACATCAATCACCGAAATATTTGCATCACCTGCGTTGACCACGTACAGAGTTTTTCCATCGGGAGAAAATATAGCGGTAATGGCTTTTTTCCCAGTAGCCATGGTGTGAGTCACTTTTTTAGATGCAACGTCAATGAAGGTTATATTCCCTGCACCAACGTTGCAGGAGACGGCTGTTTTTCCATCTGGAGATACAGCCACATCGTGGGCCTTGGTATCCGTCAAGACATCGGCCAACTTTTCTTTTGATACAGCGTCTATAATAGTTATGCTATTGGTTCCCAAGTTAGCGATATAGGCCAGTTTGCCGTCCGGGCTGAAAGTGACATTATGAGCGCCGGCTCCGGTAGGAATGGTTTTCACGACCTTATTGGAACCGGTATCTATGATCTGAACATTAGCACCCTTCATATTGGCAACCCATGCTTCACCAGCGATGCTTTCGCTAATCGGTAATGCTGCCGAAAAGAAAAAAATTGCAAAGATAGAAACCGCGAACAGAGTCCACGATTGGTACCTTTGTTGACAAGGGTTATTTAACTTTTTTTCGATAGGATTAATGGGTTGGATTTTATCTCTGCACATAATTCTGCCTCCAGAAAAAATAAATAGTGGATAACTTTTATTTAATATTTGGTAGAGACCTTAATCATACTCCTTATTTCTTAATTAGGTAAATCTAATCTCCCTTGTCAAATTTTCAATACTTAGATAATTATAGCTATCAGGACGGAAGTGGGTCTTCAACTCTTTATTGAAATATCAAAAAATTTAATGGATAGGCATAATTTTTTCTTAATCAATATGTTGTGAGGCATCTAGGGTTGATTGATATATGAAATATCCAACAATACGATCACCGGCATTATTATCAAAAGTAACATGGGGTATTTCGCGTTAAGGTGGAAAATAGTATAATGTTTTGTATGGACAAGCTGTCTAATATTTATAAAAAACCCTTTTTCGCTTGCGTCTTTTGTGTGATTTATATGGCGATCTCTTTTGGAGTTGCCTTATTTGGTTTTTAGCTAAGAGCTGAATCAATACATTATGATTTAAGTTGTTATTAACGCGTCCTTCCAAAAAACGTTAATCTGGCGTTTTCTGATAATTCAATGTTCTTTTGAAGGTTATAATTCAGGGTGACAAGAACTCGGTGCTTATTTGAAGTGACAGGAGTCACTCGATGAAGATAGTTACTTCCATAAAAAAGAACAAGCGTACCTTCCCCAACTCGCAATTCTTTTGCAGGGTATTTATTTTGTAAAACAGAGTCTATGAGTCGGGCATTAAGAGTTTTCTTTTCTACATTACGCGCATCGACGACATATTGAAAATTCCCTCCTGATGCTGATGATTGGATCATCAGAGCAATAGCAAATGAAGCATTATCAAAATGCCATCCCAACTGTTGATGTTTTTCATAATAATTATAATTGATAGACGATAGAGTATCAGCGTAAGGGTAAATCTTCTCAACGGACAGTAACGATTGAATAAAATTTTTAAAAAAAGCAGAGTTGTAAATTGTTCTTAAGCTGGAATTCCCTGGAATCAAGTCATGCGGGACGCAGCCTTTATCACTGACTACTTCAATATTGCAGGGATGTTTATCGCCTAACAGGGTGTTTTTTTGGGTAAGCAAAACATTGTGATTCTGTGAACAATAAAATGCCTTGTCGTGTAATGCTTGAGCTTCTCGCTGGAGGTTAACTAAAGGTTCTTCTGCTAGAAAATTATTTAAAATAAGTATGGAGTTTTTTTGTAACTCACTCCTGCAACGTTTGACATAGTAATTCCAATCATCAATGGGGTGGAGTTTGAAATCAATAATATCCTGCAGGTCGTTCATTTAAAAATTTTCAAGAAATACTTTTGCCTCATTTAATTCAGGAGAAGTTAGGTCGGAATTTTTTAAAATAGATAGAATTTGTAAATACTTCTCCTTAGCTGTTACTTTATCCCCACTAAACTTAGCAGACCGTGCAGCACCTATTAGGGAACGAATACGGTTCGGGTGACGTGCCAAAGAGATGGTGAATTGCTCTTTTGCTTTTTTTGGGTTCCCCGCTTTAAGATAAACTTCTCCTAGTAATTCGTAAGTTGGTTTAAGGATACGTGGCGGACCAGACGGTGATGGTAGTTTTTCCTCAATCACAGTCGCTTGTTTCGCGAGTCGGATGGCAGTCTCGTAGTCTTTTTCATAAAGCTTTATCGCGATCTCGATTTCCAATCCCCATACTTCTAAATATTCTGGCCGGCTGAAATGGTTTTCGCGAAAACCTTTTTCTAGTATTGCTTTTAATTCTGCGGCATATTTTTTTGCTTTGTCATCTCCTTGCATAGCGGCGGCGTAGCCCCGAACAAAATTATATCCAGCATTGGAAAATATTTTTGGTTCCCACCCTTCAGGGGGGGCAAGTTGTTTTGCTTTTTCCCATTGCTCTGTCTCTAATATAGTGGCAGCAAACATACGGTAGTAATATTTCCCGGACCTTAAATTGGGATTAGGTTTGGATTTTGCTGCGGCTTGGATTCCTTCCAACATATCTTTTTGCTGTGTCTTAAAAATAGTTTCTGCTTTGCGCATGAGTCCTTGTTGCGTATATACATAGTGAAGCCACTGCAGACTGTGATAATCCAGATTACTTTTAGGTAGTTTTTCTCGTTCCACCCATTTTTTTGAAGTGTCCCAGCCGTTCTTATTTGATTTTTCTGCTTCAGGCCACATGCCAAGTTGAATAAAGATATGCGCGGGCATATGCTGAGCGTGATGTGATGCGGGTGCAATTTTGGCATAGCGTTGCGCAGAAGGTAAGGCAAGGCGCGCTAAGTCAGGGTGATCAAATGCGTGGATTGCATAGTGGGCCGCACACGGATGATTTTGGTTTTGTTCATAAACCTCTAACGCAATCGCGCCGGAATCAACTTTTAGTTTTATTTTTTTTTCAGAATTTCTAGCTATTCCTAATAAGGAGAGGCTGTAAAAACATGCAGCTTCTAGATCATTTGGATATTTGCTATAAATCTTTTTCATAGCATTTGAATAAGCTTTATCCCGGACTTTTTTTTCCCCTTCTCCATAAAGAAGTTGGACAGCTTGAATATAGTCTCGCTCTCTCTGAGTTAACTCTGACAGATCAGATATTTTTGAAAGAGCGACCTTGGCCGACTTCGAATCTTGCCGTTCCCAAAGAGGGGCGTTATGGGCCATAGCCTCGCCCCAGTATCCCATAGCAAAATTAGGGTCCGCTTTAGTGGAATTTTTGAATTCTTGCAAGGCTTCTGGATACCAAAAAGAATGAAGTGCGGCTACGCCAGTTATAAAGTGATTTTGTGCAACCCCTGAGCCAGAAGTGGGAAATTCAATCTTGCCAAGTTTGGATGATGCGTGAGTTGGCTGAATAATATAACTGGCGTTAAAGCCAAAAAAAATTAAAGTAAAGAAAAATAGTCGAATAATCATAATAAAAAAAGAGTTGGATAATCAAAATGAATCAAAGTTGAAAAAAAAATTAGGCTCGCCTAAAGTAAACTCAGAAATTCGTTTTTTGATCATTTATATTTAAAGATAGAATATGAAGAAATATCAGGATTTGTCCAGAATAAAATCAAGAAACGATATTCCCTTTGGAACATTATTGATGGGCACTACGGGTGTGTTGATCGGCGTAGTGGTGGATAGTGAAATAGCCATGATTGTTGTTGGCATTTTGGGTGCTTTTATAGGGGGATTAGTAGGATGGGCAGGTGGAAGGATTTTTCTAATTATTATTTGCTTCGGTGTGCTGATGGGAGCATTTTTAGGTTACCGCACCGGTGATCGGGATATTCTTATTATAGCGTCGGGTACTGGTGGAGCTATTGCCGGATTTATAGGAGCACAGGTCTCACTATTTTTAAAAAATAAATGAAATTTTTATTACTCTTTTTTGTAGTCTTTTTTTTATTTTCAAAGGGTGAGCTGCAAGCGTCTTCTGCTCTAGAACAATCAGGGTTCTCTGGAATGGTTTTAGTTCCTGAGGGGTTCTACGCCTCTGGTTCTAATGAGTATAACGATGAGCGACCAAGCAGGGAGATTTACTTAGATACTTTTTATATCGATAAATTTGAAGTGACCCAAAAAGAATTTAAAAAAATTATGAAGGTAAATCCGTCTGAATTTCGAGGAGAAAGTTTGCCGGTTGATCGTGTTAACTGGTATCAGGCAAGAGATTATTGCAATAAGTCTGGCAAACGTTTGCCAACAGAGGCCGAATGGGAAAAGTCAGCCCGCTTTGGATCTTATTCAAAATATTACTGGGGAGAGGAAGCCGATAATTCGTATGCTTGGCACTGGGACAACTCCGGTCGAAAAACTCATTCTGTGGGAGAAAAGAAACCTAATAAGTTAGGTCTTTATGATACCGCTGGAAATGTTTGGGAGTGGACTGCAGATTGGTATGATCAGAACTATTACCAGAAGCGCTCATCCAGAAATCCAAAAAGCCCCTTCAATGGAAAACATAGGGTGCTACGAGGTGGATCATTTATGGATAAACCGGGCGGACTTCGCGTTACTCGACGCAACTGGGACCTACCCAGTTCCAAGTTTAAAAACTTTGGATTTCGTTGCGCAAAAAATAAAAATACGATTTCAATAGATTAGTGATTGAATTTCATGAAACAGTTTTAATGCTATTTAAACGACCCGTTAAATAAATAGTTTTCATTCAATAGCAATAGACAATAATCAGGCATAAAGGTGGGCGACCTGTTTTTCGTATCCATTGTATAGCTGAGTTTTGTGAACCTCCCCGGTTCCTAACATTTTTTCAGTTGCTTGCAACCAGCGGGGATGGTTAATGGTTGGATCGACGTTAGCTTCGAAACTGTATTCTAAGGGTAGTACTGTATTCCAGAAGGTCGGAGGTTGATAGTCGAGTAACTCGATTTTTACGATGGACTTGATACTTTTGAATCCGTATTTCCAGGGTACTACTAATCGTATTGGGGCACCGTGTTGTTTTCTAAGAGGATGACCATACATACCAAGAGCCATAAAAGTCAGTTCGTTTACTGCTTCTTCTATGGTAAGCGCTTCCGTGTAAGGCCAAGGGCGCCAAAAAGCCAGTTGTCCTTGGGCTGTAAAAGGCTTGTAAAATGTAGTCAGTGCAACGTGTGTTGCACTAGATTTTGGTTCAACGAGATCCAGTAAAGCTTTCAGAGGAAACCCTGTCCATGGCACCGCCATCGCCCAAGCTTCAACACAACGTAACCGGTACAGACGTTCCTCAACACTCATCAATTTGTAGAAGTCATCAATATCAAAAGTTCGCGGTTTCTTGACGAGTCCTTTGATTTCCAGTTTCCATGGTCGAATAGATAGAGCTTGAGCATGAAAACGTGGGTCGCTTTTAATCTCACTGAACTCGAAAAAATTATTAAATATCGCTGCGATTCTTTCCTCTGTTACGTTACGGTCAAGAGAATATTTTGTGTTACGTTTTACGGGGTAGATTTTTTCTTCAATTGAAGACCATTCAATAGGTGCATTCGGATTAGGAGTAGGACCAATACCGCACCCATAGAATGAAGCTGTTGCAGCCAGTGTGGCAATTGAAGTTCCTTTAATAAAATCACGTCGATTCATGTAGACCGACTCGGGCGTGGCCTCACCTTCAGCCATATTCCACGATTTAGGAAAAATAAGATTACTCATGATAATAAGCTCTAGAAATTAATATTCACTACCCAACCCAATCATCAATACATTTAAGATAATCTGAAGAGGCTTGTGAAATAGGAATAGCAATTACTTCAGGAATATCGTAGCTGTGATTTTCAAGAACCCAATCTTTTAAGGTAGAAAATTTTTCTTCTTTAGTTTTGATTATAAGAAGAAGTTCGTCGTCGACGCATAACTTTCCACCCCAATGGTAAGTCGACTGGATAGAAGGAATAGTATTTACGCAATACGCTAGTTTTTTTTCAACTAAACCCCGGCTAATTTTTTTTGCTTCTTGTTTAGAACTTACGGTTGTAAATACAGTGATATGATTCTTCATGATAATTTTATTTAATTAAAGAATAATTTTTAGAATAAAAAAACCTAAAACTAGGAGAACCATAAAGACGATTGTAAAGATGTTAAAATATTTTTCTATAAGTATTTTGAAAGGTGGACCAAATTTATACATCAATGCAGCCACAAGAAAAAAACGGGCAGATCTGCTTACCGCTGAAGCCAAGACAAATATAGGGAAATTAATTTTAAACGCTCCTGCAGACAGGGTAAAAACTTTATACGGTAAAGGTGTAAAGCCAGCTGCCGCTACTGCCCAAGCATTGTATTTATCATAAAGTAATCCAATTTTATCCCATTTTTCTTGAAAGTGATAAAATGCTACGATGCGGTTCCCGATTAGATCCATAAATTGATATCCAATGAGGTACCCGAACATACCTCCTAGAACCGATCCTACAGAGCAAACAAATGCAAAACGAAACCATCCAACAGGTGATGCTACAACCATAGCGATCAGTAAGATATCTGGGGGAATAGGGAAAAAAGAGGATTCCACAAATGAAATGATAAATAAAACAGGAAGGGCATAGGGTGTAGTTGCCCATTGCAGTACCCAGTCGTAAAGTTTTCTAATAAATATCATTTAATTTCTTGATCTATGATTTTTTAGTTACATAAGGTTAACTGGGTCGACATCCAAGATTAGTTTTACTTTAGAGTTGGAAAACTTCTTAATTTCGGTTGTTTCGTATAGACGGCGCAGGGCTGAATGCAGCTTCCTATAGTCATAAGAGCGTAAAATTAGATGCCGGCGGAAGCGATTATTGATTTGATAAAGTGAAGCACGTGCAGGTCCAAGAACTTCAATATCGTTTGTTTTACCTAGAACCCGGGCCAAAGCTTTATGGATACTATTTATAAATCTTTCACCAACCTGTTCATGCTCACTTTCAATTTCAATCGACACCATTCGAGTGAAAGGAGGATATTTTAATTTTTCTCTTAAGGCCAGTTCTTTTTCTGAAAATCCTCTAAAATCGTGTTCTTTTACGAAATCAAAAACATAGTGCCCAGAGGAGTATGACTGAATGATTACTAGTCCCGGCACCTTGCCACGTCCTGCTCGTCCAGCAACTTGGGTTAGTAACTGAAATGAACGTTCGGCTGATCGGAAGTCAGGGATATGCAAAGAAAGGTCTGCGTAGACGACACCGACTAAAGTTACGTTAGGGAAGTCATGTCCTTTCGTGATCATTTGAGTTCCAATGAGGATGTCAATCTCTCCCAAGTTCATTTTACGATGGACCGATTCGAATGTATCGCGTCCTTTTACAGTGTCCCTGTCAAGTCGAGCTATTCTTGCTTGTGGAAAAAGTTTTTTCGTTTCATCTTCAAGCTTTTGTGTGCCAAACCCATTGAACCTTATAACTGCTCCTCCACAGTCTACGCAACACTCGGGTTTACGCGTAAAAAAATTGCAGTAATGGCATAGTAAGGAATTTTTTTTACTGTGAAAGGTGAGGGTTACACTACAATGAGGGCATTCGAAAACAAACGAACACTCTTTGCAAAAGACGTGGTTTGCTGTTCCCCTCCGATTAAGAAATAAAAATATTTGTTCTCCTCGTTTGATTCTATCGAAAATAGCTTTTTTTAAAGACGTGGAAAAAATAGAAAAGTTTTTTTTCGAATCCATTTCCTCCTTCATATTTATAACTTTAACAATAGGAAGTAAACGATTGTGAACCCGATTTTCAAGAGAAAGGTAGTGGTATTTACCCTTTTCCGTATTTTTAATGGACTCAAGGGAAGGGGTAGCAGACCCTAGTAATACAACTGCGTTTTGCTTTTGGGCTCTTATTATCGCACTATCTCTTGCATGGTAACGTGGACAAGAATCCTGCTTGTAGGATGTGTCGTGTTCTTCGTCGATCACAATAATGCCAAGATTCTTAAACGGCGCAAAAATGGCCGAACGAGCTCCTACGGCAATAGAAACCTTTTCGCCTCTAATTTTTTCCCATTCGTAGAAACGTTCTTTTTGCGTCAATCCACTATGAAGAACGGCGACCTGATCACCAAACCGCTGGCGGAACCGCTCAACAGTTTGTGGTGTAAGTGAAATTTCTGGGACTATCATTACGGCAGATTTTTTTAGGTCAAGTACGAGTTGAATGCAGCGAAGATAGATTTCTGTTTTGCCGCTTCCCGTTACTCCATGTAATAGGTAAGGCTGAAAAATCGAATTCTGGATGGATCCTTTGAGCTTTCGATAGCATTTTTCTTGCTCTTTATTTAGTTGGAGAGGGCTTTCAGCTGTCCATTCTGGCTCTACATAAGATTGAATCGATCCCCTATCTTTTTTTCTAGTGGATGTTTCAATAAGTTTTTTCTCAAGAAGTCTTCTAATGGTTTGCGAAGACCCAGGTATTTTATTATTTATAACAGAAATAGTTGTTTGACCTTTGCAGATAAATTCGTAAATCGTACGCTGTTTTGGACTACGGGCCAGCAGTTTTTCAATTTCTTTTTTTTTTGGTAGGTTTTCTGCCAGTCGGTAGATTTTTTCATATTCGTACCTCAAAGAGCTGCGTTTGATTTTGTTTTCTACGCCTACCAGTCCATCCCGTTTTAGCTTTGCTAAAGCACTTGGGCTATATTTTTTTTTAAGAGAACGTTCTAACTGCTTTGAAGTTAAACTTTTTTTAGAATGTAAAGTTTGAAGGATATAAGTGGCTTGGGTGGGCTGGATATCTTCTGTGAAAGCCTTGAGTCCCTGTCCAGTTAGATAAAGTT
>Ga0208639_1002067_pt1 | contig 12190 bp, 18 predicted proteins | sample ETNtaG_33_FD_185772 | JGI IMG/M metagenome (GOLD analysis project Ga0208639, IMG submission 185772) | Marine microbial and viral communities from oxygen minimum zone, Eastern Pacific Ocean - ETNP201310SV76 (SPAdes) (version 2) | ecosystem: Environmental > Aquatic > Marine > Oceanic ...
ATCAGTCTATCTGTAGCTGCAAAATTCATTCCACAAATTCGGCATAATGTGCCTGTGATGACTATTTCCTTTGGTTTTTTTCCAAATAGACCCATGCTGAAATCTTCAAAAATTCATTAAAAAAGGTTTTTTTGATAACAAAAAAGAAGAACTAATCAGTCAATGCCATTGCCCTTACAGGTGAGCCTGTAGCATTTTTGAGTTTTAGAGGTGCCACAATTAGATGAAATTCTTCAGAATGAATTTTATCGAGATTTGCTAAATTCTCTACAATCAAAATCCCGCTTTTTGCTAAAATATGATGAACAGAAAATTTTGCATCTTTTCCCAAATCAATACTTGGCGAATCAATTCCAACCAAATTGATCTTTTTTGATGCTAGGTATTTTGCAGCAGATGTAGCCAATCCCGGATTTTTCAAAAAATAGAATTTCTTGTTTAGATTCTTCTGCCAACCAGTATGAAATATGACAGTGGAGCCATCATCTATTAATCCAAATTTTTTCTCAAATTTTTGTATGTCAGTTTTTGTTATTGCTTGGTTTGCACCCTTTCGAATTTTTATCAAAACTGCCTCATTTACTAGTCTTTTAGGCATGATTTGATCAATTTTCTGACCTTTTTTTACAAAGTGAAATGGTGCATCAATATGGGTTCCTGTATGGGTGCTGAGAAATAACAACTCTAGATTGTATCCGTCTTTTTCTATACTCTCCCAATTGATAAAGTTGGGTTGAGGTGAACCTGGAAATGTAGGAATTTTTTCAGAAATTGTTAATGTTAAATCAATAACTTTCATATCAATTGGTACACCTATGAAAAGTTAAATATCATATTTGAGGCTTTTTGGTATTGCCCATTTCTTATGTATTGATTAATTCAAATCTAGGAACTGATGTTCAAATCATCAAAGATGTCAAAGAATTGTTAGCAGATCAAGATGATGTAAAAATGGAAATTCAAGGCGTATATGGTGTCTATGATATAATCATCAAATTATCATCTGATAATAATGAAAAATTGAAATCAATTGTAACTAATGATATTCGAAAAATTGAAAATGTTCAATCTACCCTAACAATGTTGGTAATTGAACAACAAGAAAAATCATAATTTCTTTAACTCTTCTATTACCTGGAAAATCTCATCTTTTGTATTGTATATGTGAGGAGAAATTCTCAAAATCTGTTTTTCATAAATTTCTCTTTTTGCAATGATTATTCCTTTTTGAGCCATATCTGAAACAATCTTCTCAGGATTCTTATCTCCAATTTCAAATGAAACTATGCTTGTTCTGTCAGCCTCATTTTCTGGGCCAAAAACTTTGGATTCAGAAATCTTCCCAATTTCATCAATGAATAAATTTGATAAATTTATGATATGATTTCTAATGTTGTCCCATCCTAAATTTTGTAAAAATGAAACTGAAGATTCCATTCCTGCTAATCCTACATAATTTCTAAATCCAGTCTGAAATCTATCAGGCAATTCTTTGTACTTCAAACCATCATCATTTGAATCTGCAGACTCTCCTCCAATGTTTTGAGGTTCAAGTAAATCACTTGATTCTCGTTTGCAATAAAATACACCTGTACCCATAGGTCCACACAACCATTTAGAACCATTAAACGACATAAAGTCACATCCTGTATCTGCAAAATCAAATTCCCCGATACATCCGACAGTTTGGGCTGTATCCAAAAAATATGGAATATTTTCTTTTTGCAATTCTTTTCCAATTTCTTTTACTGGTAAGATTAAACCTGAATTGTACAATCCATGACTTAATGCTACCAGTTTGGTTTTTTCATCTAATGATTTTTTAAAATCTGAATCACTAAATCCTCCATTTTCATCAATTGGTACACTTCTGACATCAACTTTCTTTCCAAGTTTCAACCAAGGAAAATAATTTGCATGATGTTCATGTTCTCCTCCTCTTATTACAATATTGGAATCATTATCAAATTTCATTCCGTTGGCAACAATGTTTATTCCATCAGTGACGCTTTGTGTGATTATAATTTCATCAGGATGACACTTTACTACTTTTGCAATAGATGTTCTTGTTTTCTCCCACAATTCTTTAATGAAAACCTCGGATTCTGGAGAATCTGGTCCCATTTCTGAATATGAAATAAGAAAATTATTCATTGCTTGAATGCTAGTTTTTGGCATTACTGAAACTGATGCATTGTTTAGATAGATATTATCAGTTTGAAATTCTTCAGAAATTGAATCAAAATTCATTATATATCCGATTCAAAAATAATTACTGTTGGATAAAAACCATACAGCATTTGAAAACTTTCACTTATTGCAAGAACATCTAGTTCCTTCGAGCTCAACTCTCCTTTTTTATGAAAATGCGTTTTCTAAAATACAACTAATTCAAGAAATTACATCAAAACAGAACCTTCCAGTTCTATACATTGATCTTGATCTTCTTTTTTCTGGATATGTAAAATCAGAACTTCTCACAATCCCTAATGTAACATTATTTTCTACATTAAATTCAAAAATTAACGAAATTCTTCCTAAAATCTTCACAAAAATTTCAACAGAACCTCATTTGGTAATCTTTGATTCAATTAATGGATTATACAACACTCTTTCTAACGATGCAGATTCTGGTAGAACTGTAAATGCTATTCTAATGCTTCTTGCAAGAAATGTTATTTTTTCAAATTCAATTTTGATAATTTCTGCATTGGCTACAAAAAAAGAAAATGATTGGATTCTTCCAAATGGTCGTCAAATTCTTGAAAATGAGAATATGAAAAAATTTGTAATTTCAGAGCGATCAAAAATTTCAATTGAAAAATAATTTTTTCCAAACAGTGTTATAAAAAATCCAAACGGCGTTATAATTCGCGATTTTTAGGCAAATTATATTAAGCTCAAATCCCCATAATTTTTCATGCCAGTAGCAATACTACCAGACATCGGTGAACAAATGTGCATTGGATGCGCACTATGTGTTGAAATTTGTACATCTTTAGGTCCTGATGTCCTAAGAGTAAAACCAGTCGAAGGATGGAAAAGAGGAAAAGCATTTGTCTTTTATCCAGAAAGATGTATCACTGACGGTGCATGCATCGGAGTTTGCCCAACAAAAGCAATCTTTTGGATGAGACCAATGGACTTTACTGTCGGACAACCAGTCCCACTATACAGAAACTCTGTTTTCGTCAAAGGTTGGGACGACTATATCATGGAAGACTAGTCGAACCAAAATTTCTTTTTATTATATTTTTATTCTTATATTATGATGTCATATTGCATATCTTATGACCAAAATTGGAGATGCTAAACGAAAACTTCATGGAAAACTTACCGGAAGACCAGACAATTTTTCCTGGTTGATTGAAGGTAAACTTGCAGGAAGTGCAATTCCTACATCCAAAAAAGAAGTTGAATGGTTGCAAGAAGAAGGAGTTAAAACAATTGTAACAATTAGAGAGGTTCCATTAGATGAAGAATGGGTGAATGAAATGAACTATCTACACGTATTATCTGATGATATGGGTGTCCCAAGTTTTGAAGATTTGAAAAGTTCAGTAGATTATGTTCATAAAAAAATCCAAAACAAAGAACCTGTAATGGTTCATTGTTTGGCTGGTCTAGGACGTACCGGTACAATTCTTGCTTGTTATCTGATAAAATATGAAAAAATGTCAGCTGAAGATGCCATTCAGCATGTAAGAGAAAAACGACATGGTTCAATTCAATCATTTGTTCAAGAAGAAATGATTTTCCAGTATGCAAAAACACTAAATGATTAATTTATTCTGGAATTGATTCAGAAACTAGTTTTCCATCAACAATTTTAATTTTCAATCGTATATCATCTTTGAAAACTAGAGTCAAGCCACCTTCTGCATCAGGATCTTGAACCTCAATAATATCTTGCATTCTTATGCCATCAAATTTTGCCATCTCAAATCACTCCGGAATTGAGACGGTTTCAATTTTTCCGTCTACTGCTTTAATGAACATGAATCTATTATCTTTCAAAATTATTGTAATTCCACCTTCTTTATCTGGTTCTTCAACTTCTAAAACTGGTTGTCCGAGTAATCCGTCATATTTTGCCATACTGTTTACCTCAAATCCAACTAATTAATACTTATTTCAATCTCATCAGATTGATTTTTAGCATCTCCTTTCTTGATGTAAGGGTCTTCTTTCTTTCCATGTGTTTCCCATGAAGCAAATGCTTCTGCAGAAATTTTATGATTACCTGCACCTAACTCTGATGCATTAAATGTGAATTTTTCTTCAAAATCAAAAAACTCCTTTTGTACATCCTCTTCAGTTAACGCAATAAATGGCTCAAAGTTTTTGGCTACTTGAACCCATACTCTTCTATCTTTCATTGGATTTACCAACTTTGGATTTCTTGTCCAAAAAATTGATGCCTTTCTGTATGTGTCTACAGGTTTACCTAATTCATGTTTTCGAATTCCGCCTTTTTCCAATTTTATACCATACTTTAGTTTGATAGTGTTATCATTTGCATCATATGCTTCTGTCCAATTTTTCTCATTAAATGCATCTCTTAATCCGCCTGTTAGTGAAAATCTAGCAGTAATGGTGATTTTTTCATCACTTGCAAATTCATCTTTTTCTTTACCAAGAGCCATTGCTGAAATCTGAGTTTCGGACATTATTGACATTGATTTATATCCACAATAAGTTCTTTTTTGATCAATTGAACATACAAGTAATTAATTCAGATTCAAAGGAAGCTAGCTTGGCAATCAAAGATGCTGATATTGGTGCTCTTTACATTATTCAACACGAACTCTTAAAAGACAAAAATACTGATTTTGCAGGTGTAATTATCAAACACCCATTAACCAATGAAATATGGATGAGAGTTAACTCAAAATCAAAACCAATAACTCAAATCTCTGCAGCAGCAGATACTGCAATTACTGAAGTAGCAAATTTACAAAAACTCATCAACTCAAAAATAAAGTGATTTTAACAGATGAAATTCTGTCCTACCTGTGATGTCAGGCTCAAAAAAGATTCCAATACTTTAGTTCTAACTTGTCCAAAATGTAAATACACTGAGGGTGGGCCAAAAACAGAAAAACAATCTACTACACAAGAAACAGAATCTGATTTTCTTGTATTAGAAGAAAATGAAGGAAAAGATGTTTTACCTACAATGGAAATTGATTGTGAAAATAAAGAATGTGATAATAGAGAGGCTGTATGGTGGATGCTTCAAACAAGAAGTGCTGATGAACCAACGACACAATTCTTTAGATGTACAAAATGTAAACACACTTGGCGAAATTACGCATAAGCTTTAATTTCAGTATTCACAACAAAAAAGTGATTTGGTTTTTTCAGCTAAAACAAATGGGGCAGAAGAATGGAAGGCAATCATCTCTGCAATTTCTACACTTGTAGAAGAAGCAACATTTGAGGCAACTGTTGAAGGAATTTCCTTTAGAGGAATGGATCCTTCTCATGTGGCATTAATTGATATTAACTGGCCAAATTCTGCATTTGAAAAATACAATTGTGATAGTGATGTGAAATTTGGAGTTCGTATAGATGAATTTTCAAAATTAATTAAAAGATCTGATAAAAGCAATTCAATTGAAATTAACATTTCTGATGATAACATGCTTCTTGTTACTATAGGAAAGAACAAAAAATACAAGATGAGATTAATTGAAAGCTCAGCATCTGATACTCCACTTCCAAAAATTGATTATGATGCAAAAATATCACTAACCTCTTCTGCATTGGACAAAATTCTTGGAGATGTTCAGGTAGTTTCTGACTATCTAACTATTACCTCAAACGAATCTTCGGCAACATTTTCTGGAAAGGGTGATTCTGGAGAAGTTGACATTGCATTAGAATCTGGTCAGGAAGAAATTCAAGAGTTAACAGTAAAACAAGAAAGTACTGGAACGTATAGCCTTGAATATCTTAATCCAATTATCAAGGCTGTTGGTAGTAGTGTTGAGGCCGTTACATGCGAATATTCTTCTGCAAAACCTCTAAGAGTTGAATTCAAGGTTTCAAATATAGGGCAAATTCATTTCTATTTAGCTCCTCGTGTTGAGAGTTAAAGAATTTTAAGACCAATCATTCAAGTGAAACAGATTTGAAATTAGTAGTAAAGTTTGGTGGAACATCACTAGCAACTGTGAAGGATATCAAAAACGTAGTGAAAACTGTAGATAAAATAGCAAAAAAGAACAAAACTGTCGTAGTATGTTCTGCTGTTGATGCAATAACTGATGAATTAATCCAAATATCATCACTAATAGAAAAAGGAAATAAAAAAGATGCAAACAGAATGCTTGCAAAAATATCTCAAAAACACAAACAATTCGCTGATCATCTCATAACAAATCCTAAAATTCTAAAATCACTTTCAAACAAACTGAATTCAGATTTATCTGAACTAGAAGAATTGGTACATGGATTAATTTTACTAGGTGAAGTAACACCACGTTCATATGATTATCTAATCTCATTTGGTGAAAGATTATCAATTGATTTGGTATCATTTTCATTACAAGAATTAAAAAATAAATCTGTACCATTAAGTGGAAAAGAAGCAGGAATAGTTACTGATTCTAACTTTGGAGACTCAAGACCGCTCATGGATACAACAAAAATCCGTCTCTCAAAAACAATCAATGAATATTTGAAAAAAAATACAATCCCTGTTGTAGCTGGATTTGCAGGGGCCGATCAACATGATCATACAACCACATTTGGTCGTGGTGGCTCTGATTATACTGCAACAATAATTGCATCATGCATTGACGCAGATGAAATTTGGTTAATGAGTGATGTTGAGGGAATGATGACTGCAGATCCAAAATTAATAAAAAATGCAAAACTCATCAAGCAAGTTTCATACTCTGAAGCAATTGAAATGGCTAGATTTGGTGCAAAACAAATCCACCCACGAACATTTGAACCATTATTATCTAAAAAAATCCCAATGCGAATTAGAAGTAGTTTTGATGTAAACAATCAAGGAACTTTAGTTACATTACCTCATTCAAAATCTAAAGATTCTGTAAAGTGTGTATCTGCAATTAGAAAAGTTGGATTACTTGATTTAACTGGAGGCATATTGTTTGCAGGACCTGGTGCTGCTGCAAAAATATTTTCAGTTCTTTCAAAAAATAACATTAATGCAATGATGGTATCATCAAATCCATCTGAATCAAGCATAACAATTGTTGTAAAAAAAGATGATCTTCATAGAGCAGAAAATGTATTAGAAATTAATCTACTTGGTACAACTCTTAAAAAAATTGAAACAATTCCAAATGTTGCAATAATTGCTGTAATTGGTTCTGGAATGAGAGGTAAAGTTGGTATTGCATCTAGAGTATTTCTTGCAGCACAGAAATCAAATTCCAATGTAATGATGATTGCACAAGGCTCATCAGAACTAAATCTAGCATTTGTTGTAAAAGATAATGATTGCAAGGCAGTTGTTACATCATTACATAATGAATTCAAATTAAATTCAACAAAGTAAGACAAGGGATAAATTATTCAAACAATCTTTAGTTTTCATGGAAGGTAAACTGTACATTGTTGGAGTTGGACCTGGTAATCACGATCATATGACATTTCGAGCAAAACAGGTTATTGAGGAAAGTGATACTATAGTTGGTTACACTACCTATGTCAATCTAGTTGAAGATTTGATTCAAGGAAAAGAAATTCACAGTTATGCAATGACTCAGGAAGTAGAACGTGCACATCAATGTATTGATTTAGCTAAAGAAGGAAAAATTGTATCACTTGTATCAAGTGGTGATCCTGGAATTTATGGAATGGCTGGATTAATCTTTGAAGTACTTGCAGAGTCTGGTTGGGATCCAAAAAGTGGTTTACATGTTGAATTAATTCCTGGTGTTTCTGCATTGAACTCTTGTGCAAGTATTATTGGTTCACCGTTAATGACAGACTTTGCAGTTTGTAGTATGAGTGATCTGATGGTTCCATGGGAAATTATTGTAAAAAGAGTAGAGGCTGCAGCACAAGGTGATTTTGTTTTAGTAATTTACAATCCTGCAAGTAAAAAAAGAGTTCATCAGTTACAAGATACAAGACAAATATTACTAAAATATAGAAAACCAACAACACCTGTTGCAATAATTAAAGGAGCATATAGAGAATCTGAAACTGTAATTATGACTGATTTAGAACACATGGAAAATTATGCTGAGGAGTTAGGAATGACTAGTACTGTAATTGTTGGGAATTCATCAACTTACAACTTTAAGGATTTGATGATTAATCCACGTGGTTACAAATCAAAATATAATCTAGAAGAACCAGAAATTAAAAACTAGTGACTGTTTTTAATTAATTCAAACAATTCATTACTCAATGAAATTTTATCTCTGATAGGTGCGATTATCTTCACCATGTATTCTCCCATTGTATTTTTCAAATCACCTGGATGTAAGTTCTTTTGAGCAAAATCTGATTCCAACTCTTCATACGAATTGTATGTTACATTTCCTCCAAACTTTTCAGGTCTCTCTATTGATACTGAATCATATTCATGAAATACAATTTGTCTTGCAATTTCTAAAACTGGATTATTTTCTGTTAATCCTTCTTCACACCAACCTTTTCCAATCTTCTTTCTAATTTCATCATCTGAATTATGTATGAAAATTCCAGAGTTTGGATCTGATTTACTCATTTTTCCCGGTTCTGTTGTTGCATCACCTTTTGGTTGTGTTAATCCTGGTAACAATGAATGATGTACGGCAACAGGAACCTTCCATTTCATTTTTGGGAAAATTTCTCTTACTAACATGTGAATTTTTCGTTGGTCCATTCCTGCATGAACAATATCTAAATCCAAAGAATGAATATCAGCTGCCTGCATTGGTGGGTATAGTAATTTTGCCAGATCAATTTTATCTTCATTTTCTGATCTGCCCATGATTGTTAAAGTACGCATTGTTCTTGCAAGAGTCATATGTTTTGTAAATTTCACAAGTTCTGCCCAGTATTCTTTTTTTGAATCATAAAGTTCTGTACCCATTACAATGTTAACACCTGGACAAACTAATCGAAATGCATCTGCATAATATTTTGAAACTTTGGAAATTGTTTCAAGATTTCCACCAAGTTTGTCATTTATCAAAGTGTGCCAGTCTGCTAAAAATACTGTACAATCAATTCCTGCTTTCATAAAATCATTAATTTTAAAACCTGTACTGATTAAACTTCCAAGATGTAAAAACCCAGAAATCTCTAATCCGATGTAGTGCTTTGGTTTTGAATTTGTGTTTAAAAGATCTATTAACTCGGCTTCATCTTTGACTATTTCTTTTGTAGGAGGTCTTTTGATTAATTCTACTTTCTCTGTAACATCCATTTTAACAGATTTTACTTTTGTTTATCTATAAAGTCTTGTATTAAAATTTGAAAATTATCTCAGAAATTTTCTTACACTTTAGAGATATTTTATAGCCACATTATCTCTTATTTTTTGAATAATTCTGGAAATTCGTCTAGCACCTGTTCAATTTCTTCGGGTTTTTGTAAGGAATATTTGTTAGAAGGAATATCATACTTTTTTGAGATAATTTTTTCTTTGAATAATTCATTCAAGTTTACAGATATGACAGAAGGGGATTTGCCAAGAAAATCTTTGATTTCTATTGATGTTGAAATTTTGTTTTTCAAGAGGTAGAGAATGATATTTTTTTGCGTAGGTGTTGTAAGATGACGGCAGATTTTTGTCATTTTTTTTGAAATTCCAGAAGGATACATGCGTGTTACTCGAGGACTTCTCTCCAAAATTATATCGCCTTCATCTGCTAATTTTTTTACATAATGACTTAGTGTTCCATTTTTAATATCTGAAATTCTCATGATTTCATTAAAACGAATTCCAGGATTTTTTTCTACAATTTCTAAAACAGTATTTTTTCTATCCAAGTTGTTTTACGAAATCTGTAAAAATTATTTAGTATTTATTTATTAGCACTAGTTTTAATTTTGTACTATGTTCTATATTATGAAAATTTAGAATATCTGTATCAAAACTTTGCAACAAAATTATATTACAAAACTAAAAAACATTAGAACTTTATTCGTCAGGTATTAATTCTTCTTTTGATTTTCTAGGTCTTGTACTTAGATAGAAAGCATGTGCACTAATCATGAATCCTACAAGCCAAATCTTTGTTGCAAATATTAGATTCCATGGTCTGTCTGGATCTGGATAGTGTACTGCTAGTTTGTCTATATCAGGAACAGTTCCATCACTTATCATTTGAGCTGTAATTTCTGCATTAAGTACAGTAAAACTCCACAAAACTTCGTATAAACAAATCACTGCAAATCCTAACAGCATTAATTGTAGTAGAGCCATTCTGTATGATTGTAATCCAACAGTTCTTTTCCATCCAATTCTAGAAACACAATACCATGAAATTACACATGCAAATGATAACCATGTTGTAAGACTTGCAAAATTATCAAACGGAATGTGAGTATTTACTAAAACTTCTCCCATTACATAATATCCAGTTGCTTGCCATTCTTGCATCATCATGTATACACCATAAATCATGATTGATGTCATCATTGTGGCAGCAGCATAAAACATGTACAGAAAAACTCTGTATTGCTTGTCATGTTCATGAAGATGTCTTGGTTTCAATTCATCGATTTTTGACAGACCTACTATAAAATTATTTCAATCACATTATACGATGAAACTAGTAACCATCTTTTTGCCGTTGCCTGTTAATCTCATTTTTTCTTTCATATTCTTTCAAGATATCATCAGGTGTGAGGTTTAGCTCTAGTGATGCTTGTACAACAAAATGCCAAATATCTATTAGCTCTTCTCTTGCTTCAGCTTCGTTAAATTCAGTTGGTGTTTTCCACCACTTCCAATTTGTAGTACGTTGAAGTTCTACTGCTTCATGCATTATTGCAGTACATAATGCAGATACTTTGCTTTCTGTATCTTTTGGATATCTATTAAGATCCATCATATCTGACAAACCTTTCTGCATAGAAAAAATTGAATCCAGTCTATCTTCCATAATTTATAAAAAAAAATCTTATCTATAACTCTTCAAAAAGTAACCATTTTCTCATACTGCTTTATTCTTTTTGTAATATCTGATTTTTTCAAAGATGTCAATCCTGCCAATCCATATTTTTCAACAGCAAATGAACCCATAACATTTCCATAGATAATTGACTTTTTAATCTCAGAAAAACTAGTTTTCTTTTTTGCAGCCAAATGTCCAATCATTGCACCTGCAAATGAATCTCCTGCACCTGTTGGGTCTACAACAGATTCTAATGAAAAACCGACTGATGGAAAAATTACATCTTCATGAAATAGTAATGCACCATGTTCGCCTTTTTTAATTACAACATAATTGGCGCCCCAACTCATCATTTTTTTTGCACATTTTATCAAATTGTCTTCTTTTGTGAGTAGTTTTGCTTCTTCATCATTAATCACTACGGCGTCAACTGATTTTATCATTTTAATTACAGCATTACGCTTTGTTGCAATCCAAAACTCTATTGTATCACACATTGAAAATTTTACATTATCAAATTCTTTGATAATTTTTGCATTTTGTTCAGGATCATTATTTGCTAAATATACGAACTCTGATTTTTTATATGCATCAGGTACGGTTGGCTTGAATTTTGCTAGTACGTTTAGTTCTGTCTTGAGTGTTTCTCTAACACTCATTGTTGCATCATATTTTCCATCATATCTGAATGTCTTTCCATTTAGAACAGTTAGTCCTTTTAGATCAAGATGATTTTTCAATACTGTATGATATTTTTTAGGAAAATCACTACCAACAACTGCAATTAAGCCTGGTTTTGTGAAAAAACTTGCTGAAATTGCAGCAAATGTTGCTGCACCACCTAAAACATTTTTGAGAGTTTTTTTTGGTGTTCTGATTGTATCTAATGCAGTTGATCCAAAAACGGTTAACATGTACCATTTAGAAGAAATTATGTATAAATCCCTTGTCAAAAAAATTACTCGTTAATGATTTGTGTATATCTTTTGATTATTTCTCTAAGCTACTTTGAGCTAGCAAAATAAATCAATAATTACGTAGATTATGCATGGCAAAAATACGAATCAAACAAGGCCCAAATGAAATCGAGA
>Ga0208639_1002074_pt1 | contig 12154 bp, 9 predicted proteins | sample ETNtaG_33_FD_185772 | JGI IMG/M metagenome (GOLD analysis project Ga0208639, IMG submission 185772) | Marine microbial and viral communities from oxygen minimum zone, Eastern Pacific Ocean - ETNP201310SV76 (SPAdes) (version 2) | ecosystem: Environmental > Aquatic > Marine > Oceanic ...
GGAATGTCATGGCTGCGCCATGAAGGGTTAATGATGTATAATAATTAAAAAGGAATACATTGAGTCCAAAATACTGAATAATTGGCATCCCCAAACCCAGTAGTGCTGCTATTGCAAGCCATATAAAGGATGTCATGATGATCAATGCAGGCCATGCATTGATGTCTTCAAGTCCATTTTTTGTGTCGACCTGAAACATCTTCCCGAAAACAGGAGTATTACTTAAAATTGAAGTAGCTGCGGACATTATTGACCCCTTGAATTAAATTGAAATTGATTGAGTAAAGTATCCTTTGTGGATCAGGATAATTTTTTGATATTGGCCCAAATTAGCGTACTACTAAAACATCCTGCATGGCATGATGCACTATCCCACAATACTCTAGACAGCGAACCTTATAAGTCCCAGGTTCATCAAAAGTGTGAACAAGTGTTGTTGGTGTTTCCACTCCGGGCATCAACATCATTGTAAATAGAATCCTTCCATCAGGATGATATACTGCAAACCCATGAACTGTATCACTACTTTTTCCTGAGAATCTTACCGGTCGTCCTGCTTCATATTCCCTGTTGCTTATGTCGTAATACCAGGATTTTGCAGTAAACTCTACTTCTTGAAAATCAGAAGAATTAGTTGTCATGTTTGCAGTCGATACAGGAGGCATATATACTACGCTCATAATATTTACAGAAATAAAAAGCACCACCGCAATTGCTATCCAAATGGCTTCAATTTTTGGATATTTCTGTGGATCAGTCTCAGAAGGCCCTGTGTTAACAAAGGCTTTTTTATAGACAACTCTAAAAAAAATGATCAGAAATGGAATATGAAAGAAAAGCATCACAGTAAATGCTCCCCACCCATCCGTGTACAAAAAATCTTTCATAAATCCTCCTAAATCTATATAGCTGATATTTATTTGCTTTTAGATACTCAGTAATTTGAGATCAATGCATCATGATATCCCAATTCTCCCAATACTTCGCATGGTATATATATGCAAATGCAAAAAAACAAAAGTTTTTTATATTTAAATCATTAAACCATCCACCAATTGGAATTTTATACTTATTGGGTTCAAATAAATCAGAAGGTTTTAGCCCTTTCACAAATAACTCGTTGCCTGATTCTTTGGATCTTCAAAAACCTTATAGTTCGTGATTGACACATAAATGGTGAGTTTAGAACCGATTTTTATTTCGGCTTTTTTTGTCGGGCTGCTTGGTGGGACTCACTGTATAGGAATGTGTGGTGGAATTGTGACGGCTTTGACCATGGGCTTGTCCCATGAACAACGTGAAGACGGCAGTAGGTTCTTCACTTACCAGTTTTCATACAATTTAGGACGGATTCTTTCTTATACTGTTGCAGGAGGAATGGCAGCTAGTATTGGTGCGGTTTCAGAACATTATGGTGCAGGGATCCTGACGAGAAAAATTTTAACCCTGGCTGCTTCTGCAGTATTGATTTTCCTAGGTTTATATCTCACAGGTTGGTGGAAAAAGGGAACATTAATGATTGAAAGTTTTGGAACGATCCTGTGGAAAAGAATGGAACCTGCAGCAAAAAAATTCATCCCCATCCGTTCGATCAGTCATGCCCTGATTGCTGGATTCTTATGGGGATGGCTCCCATGTGGACTAGTCTACTCGGCACTTTTTTTAGCAATGTCAGCAGATAGCATTCTTCAGGGTGCAATCATCATGTATTGTTTTGGAATCGGAACGCTTCCAGTTCTTCTAGGAATTGGTTATTTCTCAACAAACTTTATCAGCCATCTCCAGAAACAATGGGTCCGTATCACAGCTGGTATCATGATCATTGGCTTTGGGATCTACCAGTTTACTCTATTACTCCTCTAAACCATTGTATTACAGTGGCCAATTCAAAAACTGGACTCGGGGATCTTTTTCAGTGAAATTTGCATTTCCGGCGTGGAGGGATGAAAGCCATAGTCTGAGGAAGTAACAAGATTAGAAAGTATGGTCGAGCCAAGGTACCTCTCAATCAAGGATGTTTTCAGAATCTGAAGATCCATTGAATATCAGATCGGCCCTGTTGATGCCTGAAGCTGAGTGCAGGATAATTTTTGGACTTACGTTCCTGCTCCAAGCCGGCCAGGCTCGATTTCTCAAGGAGCATGGTGATTCCTCCAAAAGCAAAAGAGATACCGCCCACAAACATGGAGGTACTGTAAATGCGTCCAGCTTCCTGACGGTTGCATTCAATGAAATTGTCGTATTTTCGGTCATCTTTGTAGCTTTTCTCTTCACATGGAGCAACAATTACACCTGCAGTGAGTAGGCCCACTCCTATCCAGAAAATGTTCCGGCTGAATCCGAGCACTTCACTTGACTCCTCCCATTCTTCTTTCCAACCATGAAACTCTTGGGGGTTGGTTTGTTCAGAAAGCTGAAGTTCCATCGGCAGTTGCAGGGTTTTAGAAGCCATACTCCGTACCACACCAGTTTTTGCATCAGCCACAGTCACCCGGACGATGGTTTTGAGCCTGCCGATGGTTGAGAAACTACCCCACGCAAAGTAATCAATTTCCGCCAAAACCCCTGTACGGACTCCGGCAAAGCTCGCCTCCCCCTTCTTAAGCATGAGTGCCTGTTCCTCATCCATGGCCACAAGAATCGAACGGTCAGCCAAACGGGTGTGGGCGGCCAGGATCAATTGCAATGCATTGTCCATCACTGGTAAATAACGTGGATTTTGGACGTTGTCAGGAATTTCCGGTTTGAGGATTCCAACTACCTTGTTGCCCTGCAGATTTCCCTTGCTTACAGCTTTCAGTACAATTTCTTCAAAAACTTGCTGTGTTTCAATTACTTCAGAATCCATAACCGTCATTTCACCGCCCTGAAGCAGGGTCTGTGAAAAGAAAATAATCGAAATCATCAAGCCCACATGTTTTGTTAAAGATTTCAAGTTTTCTCGCTTTGAAGTGTTTCTCAAAAACTCAACTAAATCCAATATAGGAAAATCAGGGAAATTCCAAGTGAATAACAGCCTTTCAGCCAATAAAACTCAGTTTGACAGACAACCCAAGATGGCAGAGTGGTGGTGGAGAAACGAGGCTAAGATGAAGTTGCCTTCCGATGGTTCCCTTCAAGACAAAGGGCCAAAGATTTATTGCCTTGGGAGGATTGCTTTCAAAGGCTAATGTTTTTTTTTATCCAAGAAGGGAAAAACAATTTGGCAAAAGCATATCTTGTTGGTGTTTACAGCAAAATTGAAAATTTATGGAGAGGGTGCTGGTCCAGCTATGAATGCTAACGGAGCTAAACCACTCGCAAGAGGCTCAAATATTTCAAGACTTGAAGGGATTCCTCCTGAAAGGGCCGTAATATTAGAATTCGAAAGTGTCGAGGCGGCTCAGAAGGCTTATCAGAGTCAAGAATACCAAGCAGCTAAGGAAAAATTTGAAGGAGGAGTTGACCGTGTTTTGTTTGTTATAGAGGGAGTTTAAGAACCTACTTTGATATTGGCCGCTGGAGCAATTGTTTCCGGTGCAACCAAGTGCTGCCGCAATCGGTGCCAGATGAGGGTTACTACGACGATACCCAGCAACGGAAGGGCGGTCAGGTTGAGTTCCCACCAGTCCATTACGCTGAGCAACACTCCTGCCAGCAACGATCCGGAAGCCGCCATCGCAAAAACGAGGAAGTCGTTGCCACCTTGCACCAGTGCTTTTTCTGCGGGGCGATAGGTTTCGGTTAGCAGTGTAGTTGCGGAGATGAACATGAAGTTCCAACCGACGCCAAGAAGCATCAGCGAGGTCCAGAAATGCCACCATGATTCACCGTGGAAGTTGAGTGCGATGCAGACAAGGTTCAACACCACCCCTGTGGCTATCATGCGGGGTGAACCGAAGCGTTGGATGAGCGAACCAGTGAAGAAGGAGGGTAGGAACATTCCCATCACATGCCCTTGAATAACCAGAGCGGTGTCAGAAAAGGCATAGTCCCGATGGTTCATCGCCAGCGGGGTAGCAGTCATGATGAAGGCCATCACCGCATAACTCAGCGAAGCGCTGGCAACGGCAAGGATCAGGTTGGGCTGGGCCACAAATTCTCCCAAAGGACGACGTGTGCCATGCTGCTCCTCCGCGGTAGGATGTGGGAGATCAAGGAATGCAAGGATCGCAATAACCAGCACATACACTCCTGCAACTGCAAGGTAGCCTCCTGCGAAAGGAGCGTTGTCCACCCAGTCCTTGCCCTGTGCCGCCAGCAACGGACCGAGCGTTCCAGAAACAATGCCCCCCACCATCACGAGCGAAACCGCCTTGGCTTTGAATGAAGGGCCCGCTATTTCAACCGCTACAAAGCGGTAGAGTTGATTGAAACCCATCATCATGCCCAAGGTGAAGGTGGATGTGCAAAACAGCGAGAAGCTGCTGATGAGGATCGCATAAGCACCAGTCAATGCTCCGATGAACCCAAGACTGGTTCCGATTAGAAAACCGTTGCGCCGTCCCACCCTTCTCATCAACAGTGACGCTGGAAAGCCTGCGGACATTGTACCAAAGAGCTTGAGGACGAGTGGAAGGGTTGCGAGTGCCTTGTTTGCGGCAATCGCATGACCTACCAGAGAACCCGCTGCAACAGTCAGGCTGGCGACCGAACCGGTGAGGGCGAAGCAGGTGGTGAGCAGCAAAAGACGAAAATAAACTCTTGATGGCGTTTCAGGCATGGAATCTCTATGCGGGTTTAGCAGAATTTTCTTTAGTTTCTGTCCAAACTTTCCTTGCTTTTCGATGAGGGTCTACTTTGAGTGAAGCATAACCGTTTGGTCAGAGGACCTGGATTTGCGGGCTAAGTCCTAAAAAAATCAATGTGCCGCAACAAGGGAGGTTCTTGAAGAATCCCGCCTGTTGTTTCCAAACTCATGGTACACTAAAAAACAATTGCTGGGGAAGCCAGGTCGCAAGCGAGGGAAGCATGACCATCAGAGCTCCGTATATAATACCGACTACCACAAAGAGTGGAATCCCCCGAAACGCTTTGTCAGGACTCAGGTTGAGAACTCCAGCAGTTGTGTATACACCCACGCACACTGGAGGAGTCAACATGCCGATTCCTGCCAAAGCCTGTGAAAACAACAAAGAGATGCAGTAGGTCCACATGAACGGAAATAGCAATGGCTGCAAAGATCGGGACCGTCAGGTAAAACAACGGGATGATTTCGATGAAGGTTCCCAGAATAAGACAGATGACCGCTAGCATGAGCCAGAACATCATGGGGATCACACCGAAATCAGTAAAGAAGATTATGATTTCTTGCGGGGCCCGGGTGTATGTCAAGACCACCGAAAGAAACGTGGCCATGGCGCTGTTTTCGATGATTATCAACATCCCCTTGCGCCGGGTTTGTGCGCTTACGTGGGTCCACAATGACCTGCAGATTGTGATCGGAGTCGGTACGTTGACACTTGGCTGTGAGGGTTTTGCCAACTCTTTTGTAGGATGAGTTTTGGCGCCTTTTGCGAAATGAACATGTTGTGCTGTGCTCATGCATTTGAAAATGTATCAAAAACCAGGAAACCTCCAATCCAGAGATGAAGCGGATCTCTTCATTCCACTCGACACCATAAATGGATTGAAATGTGCGAAGACGGGTCTTCCTTTGTTATTTGGTAGCATTTTCACAAATTCCTAATCTTGGTTTCTAAACAATGCGACTTTCGCGTCAGGTTTTCGGCATTTCATATTTGTAAAATAAACAATGTAAAATTCTAATATATTTTCTATTAAGCTTTAAATCACAAGAATTCAGAGTGATCGTATTCCACTGTTGTACTGGAATTTATTGAACATCCTTATGCCAAGATAAGACCATGGAAGCAAAAAAAGTCTCCTCCGTGCCCCTCCTAAAGACACCCCTGAATGGATGGCACAAATCTAATGGGGGTAAGATGATGGATTTTGGTGACTGGGACATGCCAGTACAGTATGAATCCGGAATCTTCAGGGAGCATCTCTCCACAAGACGCTATGGTGGTCTGTTTGACGTCAGCCACATGGGTCGAATCAAAATCCAAGGCAGGGACATAGTCGCTTTCCTGCAGCATGTACTCACCAACAATGCTGAATCGCTGAAACCCTGGCAGGCTCAATACACGTTGATTCCCAATGATAATGGAGGGCTTTTCGATGATGCCTACCTTTACCATCCGGGTGAAGAGTTTTTCCTCGTTGTCAACGCTTCCAATCGGGAAAAGGACTGGGAACATTTGCAAGAGAAAGCTAAATCGTTCGAAGTCTCTATGGAGGATGAAACTTCGCTGGTGGGGATGATTGCCTTTCAGGGGCCGCTTTCAGGAAGAATCCTTGAGGGCCTCATCGAAAAGGGGACCATGCCAGAACCCTTCCGCAATAGTCTTTCTGAATTCACAATAATGGGTACGAATGTAATAGCTGCCCGCACTGGCTACACGGGTGAGCCAATTGGTTTCGAATTATTTCTGCCTTCAGAAAAGACCGAGGAAATTTGGACCAGCTTATACGAAGCAGGCCGTGAGGAAGGGGTGGTTCCGGTTGGACTTGGTGCACGGGACACTTTGCGTCTTGAAGCAGGCATGCCGCTCTATGGCCATGAGTTCGGATTTGATCCGGAAGGCAGAGAGATTCCTGCCTATGCCTTCCCTCTAACATCGATGGCCACAAGTTTTTCAAGGAGGAAGGGGGATTACATTGGTCGTGAAGCCTTGCGAGCACAGTTTGAGGAGGTGCGAAAGTTGAGGACGGATCAGTACAAAATTAATGAGATTCTTAACAAGCGTATCCTGCCACTGGCCCTGAAAGACAAGGGAGTTGTAAGGCAGGGGGATTCGGTTTTTCATGATGGTAAGAATATCGGGGTCATTACGAGCGGAACCATGGTGCCTTACTGGAAGTTTGAAGGAGAGGGCGCAAATATGAGGATCACTGACGAGCAGGACCGACGGGCTCTAGCTCTGGCTTATTTAGATGCCACAGTGTCCCAGGAACAAGAACAGGAACTGGAGGTTGAAGTCCGCGGCCGAAGGTTGAAGGGGCAACTGGTACGCTGGCACGGACGCTCGGAAGCACCACCGTATTTCAGGGCGATTCCGGTTGAGGTGAAACCTGATACATCTCCATCTCCACGGTCATCAATAGCTGGAAAAGTTGATCTACTCATTAAAAAGAGCCTGGAAAATCACCAATGGAGACAGCGCCGTTGTGTGAATCTCATCCCCTCGGAAATGACCCAGTCTTCTTTGGTACGGCTGCTTCAGATCACGGATCCTTGTGGACGATACGCAGAGCACAAGGAACTTCTCGCGGCCTTCGAGCAAGAGGTCTTCTATTACCAGGGAACAGAATTTATCGAATGGGTTGAAAAAAGGTTAGTGGAGGAGATGCGTGATTTCCTTGGCTATCCTCTCATTGAGTCTCGTGTGATCAGCGGCCAGATGGCCAACATGACGGTCTTCAGTGCTCTAGTGGATTTTCGAAACCGTACCGATAGGCGTTTAGAACAGGCCCGCATGTCGATGGTGATGAATAATCATATTAGCAAGGGCGGTCACCTTAGTTCCCAGCCTATGGGAGCTCTTCGTGATTATATTGCAAAGGATCCCGTTACCGAAAAATATGCTGTGCTTAATTTTCCGGTGTGTCAGGACAATCCCTATCGGATTGATTTGGAGGAAACAGCAGGTCTGCTCGAACGTTATGACCCAGAGCTGATCATACTCGGAAAAAGCATGATCCTTCACCCCGAACCGGTCGCGGAGATCCGTAAGCTCCTCCATTCGAAACAGTCGAGACCCATTCTGATGTATGATATGGCCCATGTCATAGGTCTCATCGGTCCTCATTTCCAGGATCCCTTTGCAGAGGGTGCCGACATCATCACCGGATCAACTCACAAGACCTTGTTTGGATCACAACGTGGGATAATCGGTGTAGCCTTTGAAGAAGGAACAACGGAATTTGAACTCTGGAAAGCAATCCAGCGGAGGACGTTCCCAGGGGCGGTCAGCAACCATCACCTTGGGACTCTGTTAGGCATGTTGATGGCAGCATTGGAAATCAACGCATTCAAAGAGATGTATCAACCGCAGGTGCTGGCTAATGCAAGAGCTTTCGCGAAAGCTCTTGCTGATGAAGGATTGGAGGTGCAGGGCGACCCAGAGCTTGGATACACCCAAACACACCAGGTTGTTGTTGCGGTTGGTTACGCAAAGGGTTGTGCTAGTGCAGAGGAACTGGAAGCAAGCAACATCATTGTCAACTACCAGGCAATTCCCTCTGATGAAAGCTTTACTTCAAGTTCAGGCTTACGTATGGGAGTTGCTGAAATGACTCGTTTTGGTATGAAAGAAAAGGACTTCATTGAGTTTGCAACGCTATTTGCAGAGGCGGTTCATGGAAAGAATGTCGGAGAAGAGGTTTCTCGTTTCCGTGAACGTTTTCAAACCCTAGATTTCAGCTTCGACAAGGACTACCCAGAGGTTTATGGTGAAATGGAGAAACTTTTCTGAAAAAGTTCCATGAATGATACGGATAATCATGTTTCCATAGTTATTCTGATTTAATTCTACCGTGCATCATTTCCCCGATAATGTTATAGACATAAATGCATTAGGAACCCCTGTTGGATCTTGAAATTACCTAACAGATTCTCAACATCCTCTACACCCACCCTAGAAACAAAACCCCAATCTGATATGAGGGGGTCAAAAGAGTTGAAATAAATACTGAACCGGGGGAGAAGGTTGGTCTTGATGTCAAATCCATGCTTTTTTCATAGAGATTTGTGCCTATGAGCAGGGATCCTAACTGCCCGGTGAAAAGGACTTAGGGCACCAAAAAAGTCTACCAGCTTTATATGGAGGGTATTCACATGAGACATGCATAAGTGTTGGTGTCATCCTGTAAATAAGAACCATGAATAATCATCGTTTACTTTACCGACGCGGCATTTTGCTGTTAGTAGCTTCAGGTTTTTTCCTGAGCACCTCTGGTATTGCACTTCGGTTAATCGAACAAGCTGATGGCTGGCAAATTCTATTTTACCGATCCTTTGCCTTGAGTCTCACGATTTTTCTCATCCTGTTTTTCCAGAAAGGCTTAAGGGTTTTTGATGAATTTCGTGGACTGGGGTGGAATGATTTTTTACTGGCAGTATTTCTCGGAACCGGATTCGTCGCTTATGTGTTTGCGTTGCTTTATAACACAGTAGCCAATGCACTTTTCATTTTTAGTTGTGCTCCTTTTGTGGCTGGTTTTCTAGGTTGGATCCTATTGGGAGAACGGGTACCGACGCGGACATGGTTTGCCATTTGTGCTGCTATGGTTGGTCTTACCATTATGGTTGGTAGCGAACTGGCTGTCAGCCGTTACCTTGCTACCTTGATTGCCTTGTGGATCCCCATTTCCTACGCTGCATCGATAATCGCCGTAAGAAGTTCTAAACGAGAGAATATGCTGGCCGCTCTGTGTCTTGCTGGCCTTGTTGCTGGAAGCCTATCTGCTATTTTTGTAACGGATTTCGCTCTGACACCTAAGGATCTGGTTATTTCTCTTTATCTTGGTGTCTTCCAAGTTGGTGTGGGTTTCGCACTAATGGTGCTTGGTACCAGATATGTTCCTGCTGCACAGGTAGGTTTGCTGGCGTTGGTTGAACCGGTTTTGGCACCTTTATGGGTTTGGCTGGGGGTCGGAGAAGTGCCTGGTCTGGCAACAATGGTTGGTGGGGCAATAATATTCTTGGCATTAACAACCGATGGTATTCTGAATATTCAGAGATCCTTAAATGATTCAGCCTAGTTTTCCACGACACAGATGAAAACTGAGCATTTAGCAGGCTTGATCCTTTTTCATCCAAATAAATAGAATTTAATGATGTATAAAATTATTATAAACATAATCAATATAAGTTGATTTTATAGAATGCCTGATACGAATTACAATAATATAAAAATAGGTATAGTTGGTTTAGGCTTAGTGGCTGAACCTAATCTTAAAGGGTATAGAAGTCACCCTAATGCGGAAGTTGTGGCTGTATGTGATGTTGATATTTCAGAAGCCAAGAAATTTAGTAAAAAACATGACATAGCAAATTATTATTCTTCTTATGAAGAAATGTTAAATTCTGATATTGATGTTGTTAACATAGCAACACCTACTCATCTACATGCTCCAATGACCATGCAGGCTTTAAATGCTGAAAAACATGTTCATTGCGAAAAACCATTTTGTAGGTATCTCTCAGAAGGAGAACGAGCCATAAAGGAAGCTAATAAACAAAAATTAAAAATATTTGTAGGTGAAACTTATCTTTTCATTTCTTCACATATTAAAGCAAAAAAATTAATTGATGATGGGATGATAGGAACCCCTTTGCAGATACGAATGCGACATGGAGCTTGGAATGAAAAACCAATTTCCAGAATTAATACCGGACCACTAAACCGCGATTGGAGAATGGATCCATATCTTTCAGGTGGAGGAAAATATCCTTGGATTTTCGATCATGCTGTCCATTTTTTTGCCACTGCAGAATATTTTATGCAAAACAAAAAAATTAATGAAGTACATGCAATAAAGGCCCACAATACAAATGACCATAGTTTAGCTGGAGCTGCACATGATCCTTACATAACTCCTGTAACTGACATACCAATAATTACTTGGAATTATGAAGATAAGGCTTGTCAAGGATTATGGTGTCGTGCTGAACGTTTAAACGGAAAATGGGATTTTATGCAAGGTTTTAGCACGGTTGTGATAGGTGAGTTTGGAATGATTGAGGTCCTTGGAGAAGGTGGAAATAATCTTATTTGGAACGGAGAACAACAACATCTTATTCTTCACCGTGAAGATAAAGATCCTTTATGTTTTCGCTTTGAAGAGGGTGGTGATGATATATGGGAATCAGATATTTCCTATTATTGTCAGGGACATAAAAATCAAATTCATCATTTCATCAATAGTATTGTCTATGGAGATCAACTTAAATACTCAAGTGAAGATGCTTTACAAGCCGTAAGATGTACTTTAGCAGTAATTAAATCGGCAGAAGAAGGAATTCCAATTTTAGTCTCATCAATTAATAATGAATACACGGCATTTAATGAATGAGTGATTCATATTTATGATCCATTCTGTTCATAGCTAACATTTGCTATTCGTTAAGTTTTAAAAAAACCTAAATCATCTTCCGAGTAGAGGGGTGGATTGTCCGTACTTATCCTTGGAGGCCAATTTTGTTTGCACATCCGGAGCTTGAAAAAACCTAATCTTGTGAAAAAACTGAAAAGTATGTGGAATATAGAGCGTAATGGAGGAAGTAAAGGGATATTATTAATTAGAAATCTTAATAAGCAGAACAATTGAGATGATGAATATGACCCCCAAAAAAAGATTAGAGAATAAGGCCTGTATTGTGACAGGTGCAGGAAGTCATCAGGGAAAGGTTGGTACTGGTATGGCCACCGCAATTTGTCTCGCACGGGAAGGGGCTAAAGTTATCGTTGCAGATGTGAGTGAAGAAAATGCCAAGAAGACAGTTCAACAGATTAGGTCTGAAAACCTGGGAGATGCAGAGGTTTTTACGGGGGATGCTGTATGCCCTGAAGACTGCAAAGCTATGATTGAAACAGCACTGAATTTCTTTGGCTGTCTGAATGTTTTAGTGAATAACGTTGGCTTTGGTTTGAGCAGTAGCAGAAGCAATACATCAAGGAGTGTGGGAATTACAGAAATCGATGATAGAGAGTGGGATGATGCTTTGGATATGAATCTTAAAAGTGCGATGCTGGCCAGCCGGGCAGCTATCCCAGAAATGTCTAAAACCGGAGGAGGATCAATTATTAATATTTCTTCTTGTGATGCAATTGCATCAGCAGATCATTATGGAGCTCCTTACTCAGTTTCCAAGGGTGCGCTCCACATGCTCACTCGTGGAACTGCTGCCTGGCATGGGCGTGAAGGAATCCGTGCCAATTGCATCGCTCCAGGGCACCTACATTCCTCATACACGGACCATTATATTCAGGAACATCGTGAACGACGGAAAAAGGTCGTTCCTCTTGGCATAGAAGGCACGCCTTGGGATGTGGCTATGGCTGCAGTGTTTCTGGCAAGTGAGGAATCACGCTGGATATCCGGGGTA
>Ga0208639_1002079_pt1 | contig 12144 bp, 10 predicted proteins | sample ETNtaG_33_FD_185772 | JGI IMG/M metagenome (GOLD analysis project Ga0208639, IMG submission 185772) | Marine microbial and viral communities from oxygen minimum zone, Eastern Pacific Ocean - ETNP201310SV76 (SPAdes) (version 2) | ecosystem: Environmental > Aquatic > Marine > Oceanic ...
AATCGTTGTCTAATTGCCTTCTACTAGTGGTTTGTTGTTTAGCTGAAGGACGGCTGCCGCGGCGTTGATCTTGGCGAGTATTGCGACGCTCTCCAAAGTTGGAGCGACTATTTCCCTCATCATCTTGACGACCGAAGCGGGCCATGCGCCGAGAACGTTCTGAGTCCTGGGACCAAGACTCGTCCTCTTGGTTGCCACGGCGACGGCTTGCTGCTTGTTCAGGTATTGCGGCTCTTGAAGCCCTGCGAGGCCGATAAAGATCTCCCTCAGAGCGATCGGCATCTTCACCATCTCCATCTCTACTGGAGAAGCGCCGCCGAAGTGGCTGGGGTTCCTCAAAGCGGTCATAAGACTCATCCCAGCCACCGCTCAACCCTCCTGCAGGGTTAATAGACGAGGGGGCTGGCTCATCATCGAAATACGACGAACGTCTAGCTCCCTCAACAGCAACTCCTCTGAGTCGGACACTTTCGTAAGCGAAAAAAATGGTGGTACCCGCGAGCAGGAATACGCCGAACTGCAAGATCGGATCTAGGCGCCATCCCTGAAAAAAGAAAACCCCCCCACAAAGCAGACCAATGGCTGCAAAAAAAACGTCGTAATCCCTTGCTAAGGCTGGCTTAAACGAACGCATGAAATAGAGCATCGCACCGCCTACGCAAAGCACGATCCCAACAATGCTTCCCCAGTTAAGACTGGCATTGACCACAATTGCGCTCCCTGAAGACGCCTAAAAGCGAGGCTGAAATTCAGCCCCTTTGCAATTCAGTCTAAGGAGCGCGCCAAGGGTGCTCAGATCTTTGCTTGCCCCCGATCACTTGCGGGAAAGTCGATCGTTCTGACTGATCAACACAAGGGCAACTGTGGCCGGTATCACCACGATGACTGCGGCCCATACGAGGCTGCTCAGATAATTAGCAAGAGAAGCGGTCATAGCAGTGGTTCTGACTTGGGCAAGGCCATAAGGATCCTAATGATTAAAGGTGACTTTCTACGATGCAGCTGCTGATGCTTTGAGCTTTGTGACACCAGTGCTAATTGAGGCTCTCCCAACAGTGCATCTAGTTCTGGCCTTTTCTCTAGGGGCATGGACTCTGACATTTATCTTTCGGATCGTGCTCACCTGGTATCCCCAGGTAAAGCTCAGTGAGGGTTTTTGGCCTTTGGTTAGTTGGCCCACAGAGCCTCTACTAGTGATCACCAGAAAGGTGGTGGCTCCCATAGGTGGCGTTGATGTAACTCCCGTGATCTGGGTCGGGGTGATCAGTTTGTTGAGAGAGTTGCTGGTCGGTCAGCAAGGACTTCTATCTCAAATGCTTTTAAAGAGCCAGGCCATAGCTTGAAATTGGATAGAAAGACACAGAAGAGCTCCTCCGTGCTGTCTTCAATCGAGCATTTCCTGTTCGACGAATTTGGTGTGCACCTCTCCTCTTAGGAATTCTTCTCGATTGAGCAGTTCAAGGTGGAACTCAACTGTGGTGGGGATACCTGTAACTGCACACTCATTTAGTGCCCGCTTCATTCGTTTAAGAGCTGCGTCGCGATCTTTCCCCCAAGCGATGACCTTGCCAATTAATGAATCGTAGAAAGGAGGTATGTCATAACCGGTATAGACGTGGCTATCGATGCGAACCCCTGGCCCACCAGGTGGCAACCAGCCCGTGATTTTCCCAGGTGAAGGACGGAAATTATGGGTGGAGTCTTCAGCATTGATTCGGCACTCGATGGCATGACCTCGCAGCTGAATGTCCTCTTGCTTGAAGCTGATCGGATCACCACCTGCGATGTGCAGTTGTTCTGCGATCAAATCGATGCCTGTAACCATCTCTGTGACGGGATGCTCAACCTGAATGCGGGTATTCATTTCCATGAAATAGAAGTCACCACTGCGATCAAGCAGGAATTCCACAGTTCCAGCGCCTTCGTAATTAATGCTCTTTGCTGCGGCGACCGCAGCCTCACCCATTCGCTTACGTAATTCTGGATCGAGCGCTGGGCTAGGGGATTCTTCTAGAAGTTTTTGATGACGACGCTGAATAGAGCAATCACGTTCGCCGAGATGCACTACGTTTCCATGTCGATCTGCAAGCACCTGCACTTCCACGTGACGAGGAAAGTCGATAAATTTCTCCATATAGAGACCAGGGTTGCCAAAGGCTGCTTCAGCCTCTCCCTGGGCGGCCTTAAATAAATTCTCCAGTTGATCTGGCGTATTTACCAGACGCATGCCGCGGCCACCACCACCTGCAGTGGCTTTAATCATTACTGGATAACCCATCCCGGCCGCTAATTCAGCTGCCTCCTCTGGGCTCTCTAACAAGCCCTCGCTGCCTGGCACAGTCGGAACACCAACCTGTTGCATGGTCGCTTTAGCAGTCGACTTATCTCCCATAGAGCGGATCGCATGAGGCGAAGGCCCAACAAAGATGATGCCGTGGTCACGGCAAATTTCAGCGAATCGATCATTCTCAGCCAGGAATCCATAGCCCGGATGAATGGCATCTACGCCGCGTGAGGTAGCCGCCGCAAGGATATTGGGAATATTCAGATAGCTCTTGCTGCTCTGGGCTTCCCCAATGCAGACGGCCTCATCAGCAAGTTGAACATGCAGCGCATTGCGATCCACGGTGCTGTAAACAGCCACCGTGGCGATACCCAGCTCCCTGCAGCTACGCAGAATTCTGAGAGCAATCTCGCCGCGGTTGGCGATCAGCACTTTGCCGATGGACATCCCGCAATAAAAAGTCTTTGGGCGGATCGTATCAGCGCTCCTTGCCAAACATGCTTTTAAACAGTTGAACCATTGGTCGGTATGATCCACGATCGACGAAGCCCGCGAGGTGGAGTCAGCTACGCGGATGTGGTGGAATTGGTAGACACGCACGTTTGAGGGGCGTGTGGCTTCGGCCTTGCGAGTTCAAGTCTCGCCATCCGCACTATTTCCTCAAAACTTGACCTCACTACCTCCAGCTGTCATGCAGGAAGCTTCGTTGGTGGTGGTTCTGGTCTCCAATGGCCCCGGCGAACTAGCCACTTGGGTTCGGCCCCTTGCCGAGAGTCTGCACAGAAGCGTTTTGATGCGTCCCCGTGCCCTGATCTCACCAATTGGCCTAAGGCTTGTATTGGTGCCCTGCCCTAATGGCACAGGCAAGGAAGCAGATGCAGCTAGGCGTTGGAGTCAATTTGAGCAGATCACTCCCGCCCATCAATTTTGGGATTTGTTACTCCGTCCCAAACGATACGGATCATGGCCTCAAAAAGGGGTCGTGGTTTTCCTTGGTGGTGATCAGTTCTGGAGCGTGCTGCTTTCAGCACGCTTGGGTTATCGCCATCTCACCTATGCCGAATGGGTTGCTCGCTGGCCTCGTTGGAATGACCGCATTGCTGCTATGTCAGACAAGGTGCGTGATCAACTACCTCATCGCTTCAAACAGCGTTGCAGTGTGGTTGGCGACCTGATGGCAGATTTGTCTTGCCATGCTCGAGCGGAAGCTCCACTGCCATCGGGTAAGTGGGTGGCCCTACTGCCGGGATCCAAGCGAGCCAAGCTCTGTGTGGGTGTTCCTTTCCTATTGGAAACTGCCGACCGATTAGCGGCGCTGCAACCTGAATGCCGTTTTTTGCTGCCTGTGGCGCCAACCACAAGCATTAAGGAACTGGAACATTTTCTCGGCTCAAGTAATCCAATTGCAGCTGACTATGAATCTGTAATTTCCATAGTCAAACCACCAGAACCCAACCAACCCTGGGCAAGGTTTATCACCAAGGCCGGCACGGTGATCAATCTCCAAGAGGAACATCCAGCTCATGGGGCCTTAAGCCAGTGCGATCTGGCGCTGACCACTGTTGGAGCTAATACTGCGGAATTGGGAGCACTGGGTGTACCAATGATTGTGATAGTTCCTACCCAGCATTTAGCTGTAATGCAGGCCTGGGATGGTTGGATTGGCCTACTGGCGAGACTGCCCGGGTTGCGTTGGTGCATTGGCCTATTACTCAGTGCATGGCGACTCCGTCGTCATGGTTTCCTGGCCTGGCCAAATATCTCTGCGGGCCGCATGGTCGTCCCAGAGCGGATGGGTGCGATTTCACCGCAGGACATTGCCAATGAAGCAGATGGTTGGCTTTCATCACCTGAACGTCTCAACGGACTGCGAGAGGATCTCCGCAGCCTGCGGGGACAGCCTGGGGCTGTATCAGCGCTTGTTCAAGAAGTGCGTGACTTACTGCCAAAGGCCCTTGGTGCTTTCAAAGGTCTTTAAATTCTTATTTCCCCTTTAATTCATGTCTAGTTCTGATTACTCAGCCTCTGATTCAAGAGAGTGGATAAATCTCAGCTCTGAGGAATGGCAAGAGAAATTAAGCCGTGAGCAGTATCAAGTTGCCCGTCAAGGGGGCACTGAACGAGCATTTACAGGTGCTTACTGGAACCACAAAGAAAAGGGGATGTATTCATGCATCTGCTGTGGCGCACTACTTTTCAGCTCAAAGTCAAAATTTGACTCAGGTACGGGTTGGCCAAGCTTCTGGGATGGTGTCAAAGCTGATGCCATTAGCACCCATCAAGATCACAGTCATGGAATGGAGCGCACTGAAATCAATTGCTCTCGTTGCAAGGCCCATCTAGGTCATGTCTTTAACGATGGGCCTGCCCCTACTGGAAAGCGATACTGCGTCAACAGCGCTTCGCTGCAATTTCTTGAAGAGCAAAAGTCATGAACTGATCGACCATTACCAGGGGTCGTCCAGTTCTGCTCCATCCCTGCGAGATTGAGACTCATCAGCCTCTGCAGCACGTCTATTGGGATCCCGACTTGCAAAGTCGAGAGGCTCTACATCGAGAGGATCACCAGGGCTTTGAGCAGGTCGACGGGAAGCTGGCCTTGGTCTCTGAGGAAGTTGATCTTGATAGGCCGAGCTTTGCTCATAAGCAGGTTTCTCTTCGTAATTAGACCTTTGTTCATAAGCATCTGACTCTTCGTAGTTCGTCCGTTCGTCCCTGTAATTGCGATAGCTCGACTGAGAACTTGAGGGCGTCTCATCTAGATAACGCCGCTGGGGGATGGCCTCCTGTTGACGCTCTTCAAGTTCAACATATTCAAGCTCTTCTTCTGGTTCAAATGTTTGAGTAGTGGAAGCCTGAAGTCGATGCTGCTCCTGTTCAGAGGGCTGCCCTGAAGCCAGCTGGTTCTCTACTGGCACAAGATTCATCCGATAGCGCTCACGCTCCTGTTCTTCCCAGCTGGGGCCACCGACACCCAGTTTTTCGAGGAAACCACTATTTAGTTGCTTGAGTTTCTCCTCGGCACCCTCATAAACAATGATCCGATCAACACCGCTGCTAACCACCTCTTCCACCGGCATCTCCCAGGTACTAAGGACCCCTTCTCCCAGCAAGGGGACACCAAGTGCTCCCATAACCAAGGTTGTGAGCTCGCCCGTTTCAATATCGAAGGAGAACCCCAGGACCCTGCCTAACTGCTGACCGGATTCAGTGATGACCTGACAGTTAATTACTCGGCTATAGCGATCTGGAGTGAAGCCTTCTTTTAAAGAATCAGAGGAATCTACGAGGATGACATCCCCTACCTGTCGGATGCGATCCAGGGGCATCCAACGTGGAAGGCCAGGTAAAAAACGGGTCATAGGGTTATCGCGTAACCCAAGTGCGACCACTTCACGGCGGTCAATGTCAACCACGACTTCACCCACTACGCCAAGACGACGTCCAGTGTCACGGGTGATCACGTGTGTACCCATTAGCTCTGAACGTAGCCAGAGGCGATCACTGGGCACCGTGGCCAGTTGGTCGTTAGATGGTGGGGTTGTGGTCAAACGCAGGCCCTCAGCAGGGGGCGAATCGAGTCATTTTGACTCAAGGACTTAGAAGAACTACCTCAAGCAGCATCGGGTAACCCCACTACCTGAGTATGAGCACCACGAGCCTGGGTTACACCAATGGTGCGATTAGAGGCTCCGATCATTGGCCGGCGGTGACTCACAACCATGAACTGGGCCTGTTCAGCCTGACGGGCGATCAGGGCAGCAAGGCGCTCAACATTCACCCCATCTAGGAAACTATCCACCTCATCTAGAGCGTAGAAGGGAGAGGGGCGAAAGCGCTGCAGAGCGAAAAGGAAGCTAAGCGCAGTGAGAGATTTTTCTCCACCAGACATGGCGGCAAGACGTCTGACAGCTTTGCCTTTCGGATGAGCTACCAGGGTAAGACCACCTTCGAGGGGATCATCAGGGTTATCGAGCTGTAGATGGCCATCGCCCTCAGAAAGGCTGGCAAAGATCTCCCGGAAATGCCCATCGACTGCTTCAAAAGCCTCCATAAAGGCTTCCTGCCGCAAGGTGGCAACAGTCTCGATACGAAGCAAGAGTTCTTCTCTCTCTTGAGAGAGAACCTCAAGCTTTTCAACTAGATCTCCTAAGCGCTTTTCGAGTTGTTCTAGTTCCTCAAGAGCCAGCATGTTTACTGGTTCTAAGGCTTCCATGCGACTTTGAATCTGCTGCAGATCAGCTTGAAGTGCTTCTAGACCAGCACTGCGAAGCTCTTCTGGTATCTCCGGGGGAGGATCTGGCAGTGTCTGCTGAAGTTCTTTAAGTCGGATAGCCCCGCTACGAAGCTCTTCTGCAAGGGCCTCGCGATCATCTCTTAATCGTTGCAGTTTCCACTGAGCTTCTTGCATGTGTTGACGCTGATCGGCCACTTCTGCTTCGGCAGCATCCCTGGCACGTCGTTGTTCTCCAAAGCGAGCTTGTAAGTCTTTTTGTTGGTTTTCAAGTGTTTTACGACGCTCCTGAAGCTCTTGCTGTTGCTCACGCCATTGAGCATGAGCAGTTGCCAAGGACTGAACTGCATCCTGCAGTCTTTTTTCTTCTGTCGCCAGAACGTTTTGCTGATCGCCTAGGCGTTCAAGTGCCAACTGACGTTGCTGCTGAGCATTCAGCAACTGATCCCGGTCATTTCTGGCTTCCCCTAGCGCAACATCAGCAGCCTCAAGGTCCGCTTGCAATCGTTGCCAGTTCTCCGCATCGCCATCAGCCTGGGCTTCCTGTTCCTGTTGATCTAGTTGCTGTAGCTCAAGAATTAGGGGAGCCAACTCTTCGCTCAGAGATTTGAGGCGCTGCAGTTGTTGTTCTTGATGTGTTTGTAATCCATCAACTTTTTGAGAACGTTCACGCCGTCTTTCCATCAAGGGACCGTGAGAGCGGCGAGCGGCGCTGCGTTCGGCTTCCAAAGCGGCTTGACGTTGTTCCAAATGCCTTAAAGAGGGACGTGCCTCCTCGAGGACCTGGCTGAGCAGGGCCTCCTCTCGACGGCAAGCGACCAAGGTCTCACCAAGTTCAAGCAACCTGCGGCGAAGGGGCTCAGCCTCATCACCATCATTGCTGCTGCCGAAGCCAAGGCCGTTGCTGCGACCTGAAAAGCTGCCACCTGTCATGGCACCGCTCTTTTCCAGTAACTCCCCATCAAGTGTTACGGCCCGAGTTCGTCCCAACTGCAAACGCGCAGTTTTCAAGTCAGTGAACACCAAGGTTTCGCCGAAGACATAAGCAAATACATCGCTATAGATGGGCTCGAAGCGCACTAGCTCAAAAGCTCTGCCTATTAGGCCCTTGCCAGCATCACTGCCACCTGGCTTCTGACCACGAGTTAAGGCGCTATTGCTAGTAACACCAGAAGCTTTGATGCGATTAAGAGGCAGAAAGGTAAGACGACCGGCCCGTCTGCTTTTAAGCAATTCGATTGCCTTAGCGGCTATACGGTCGTCATCTACTACCACCTGAGAGAGCCTTGCTCCAGCTGCTACTTCCAAAGCAAGGCGATGGCGATCGTCCACTTCTCCAAGCTGAGCAACAGGGCCATGGATACCTTCTAAGCCGGCCTCAAGCAGCAGTCTCAAAGCACCAGTACCGCGACTCTCATGCAGGGTCTCGCGACGACTTTCCAGCCGAGCGATTTCTTTCTCCAACCGGGCTTGTTCTTGCTCCAGTCGATTGCGGGTGCGTTGCTGCACTGCCAAGCCATCTGCGGTTTGCTGAACCTGCTGCTTCTGGTCGCTGATCTTCTGGATCAGTGCCTGCCACTCCTGCTCGAGCTGATCCAACTGTTCTTGTACTTGCTGGTCTTCGGCACCATCACGCTGCTGCTCGGCTTCGAGCTCCACTCGCCGCTCACCATCCTGACGCTGGCGTTCTTGAAGCTGTTGTTGCTCTTGCTGTCGTGGAGTAAGGATTGCTTGGAGTTCCTGACGGCGAGAGCTGCGCTGCCGTTGCTCCTCAAGCCAAGCACCAGAACGACCAGCCACGTCACCAAGTCGACGCCTAGAAACCTCTACGGCAGCTTCAGCCTCCCTGCAGGTCTTCTCGGCAGTCTCTAAGGCATTGCGATGAGGATCTTCAGTCTGACTTTGGCTGTCCTGTTGCAGCTTCTGACGGCGGTCAGTGAGATCTTGGCGGATCCCTTGCAGGCGTTTCCCCTCATGCTGATGCAGCTCAGCCTGCCGCTCCAATTCACGAGCTTGTGTATCTAATCCCGCTAGTTCAGCTTGCACTGCAAGCAGCTGATCTTCACCGAGGGCCTTCACGTTCTCTTGAAGTGTCTTCAAGTTGGCAGCAGCCTTTACCAGTTTGTCCTCTAACTCCTTGAGGCTCTCTGCATCACGTAACTCTTGTTCCCCAAGCTGTTGATGACGTAATTGAAGATCACGCAAACCTTGCTGAGCTGCTTCAAAAGCCAGCACCAGCTCCTGTCGCCTACCTAATTGAAGCTTCTGACGAAGCTCCTGATAGGTACGAGCTTTAGCGCAGTCCCTTTCCAAGCGTTGCCTAGCGCTGAGCAACTCCTGCTCAACAATCCGGCAGCGCTCCTGTCGCTCTTGAACATCATCAAGCTTGGCTCGAGTCTGTTCAATACGGCTATCAAAGAGCGCTACACCAGCGAGTTCATCGATCAGACCACGGCGATCGCGGTTACTCATCGAAACTATGCGGGTCACATCCCCCTGCATCACAACATTGCTGCCTTCAGGATCGATCCTTAGCCTTCGCAATTGGGTTTGAAGTTGCTGCAGGTTGCAGGGTTCGCCATCGGCGCTGTAGCTAGTGCTGTAAGAACCACCAGGCATGACCCGCAGACGACGGGTGACAGTCCACTCCTTTTGATCAGCCTTGATCCAAGGGCCTTCGGCTGGGGCTTCTAGACCAACCTCGGCTGGATCCGGCTGCCAATCGCTGAGATCAAAACGAACGCTAACTACGGTTTCGGCTGACTTGCCCGCGCGAAGCACTGCGCTATTGACAAGGTCTGGCAGGCGATCTGCCCTCATGCCGCGACTAGTGGCCAAGCCAAGGCAAAAGAGCACACCATCAAGAATATTGCTCTTGCCCGAACCATTTGGGCCTGTAACAACCGTAAAGCCCTCTTCAAGGGGGATGGTCATCGACCCCCCAAAGGATTTGAACTGCTCAAGACCAACCTGATTGATATGAACCAACAGGTGGCACGGGCTATCAGCAAAATGATTTTACCGATTTTTTCTTGAAGCTCAAGGGTGCATCCCCTGTCCCAAATCAAATGCCTACTTGGCGCTGATCCAAGAGAATCTGGATTTAATCTGCAAGCCTGCGCGTTGCAGCCATGGCCTCAAGAAGCCTGCTGAACAGCGCTTAATAGAAGGAAGGGTCTTCTATTAAGGCGATACAAAAAGCCGATGGGATTCAATATAAGCCCCACCTTGCCCCATGAGGATGAATCAATCCAAAGGCAAACCCCTAGCACCTTTGAACCAAACCAGTTGTAAAAAGCGCGCTATAGATTAGTTGCAATTGAACTTTTTCACTATTTATCGAACTCGCATCTTGCCAATAAGGCAAATAGCAATGAATTCAAACAACACAAATCAATCAAAGCAAACATGAAAAGAAGCACGCAATAAATCACCTTTAGCCTTTTAACTAGCTAGCGAGTGCAAGGATCTGGCTTATTTCACCTTGTAGATGAAAGCTTATAAATACTTTCTTGAGCCAATTTGGCTCAGCAACAAGCCGACCATCAAGCATTGGCAGAGGCACTTGAATATAATCTCAAAAGCTTTTTCTCTCTCAATTTTGTCCCTCGAGCAACTCAGAGCTTTTCTTGGCAAAATGCAAGACGATCAAGACTTGCGCCAGGAGGTGTTAAACGCTTCTACTGCAGACGATGTAGCAAAGATTGCGGCAGGTCTTGGCTATGAATTTTCAGGAGACGAGCTACTTCGTGTATCAGGGAAGAAGATGGGTCGAGTAACAGTGCACAAGCAGAATATTCCCGGAGAATACAACTAACACTATTCATAAAATATTTCAAATTAGCAATAATCTGGCACGCCAAGGCCGTCTTCAATACTCAAAAATATGCCAATCCTTCCAGGCGCATAAAATAACAATCCCAAGCGACGGGAAGCTTGATTGCGAATCAACTTCACCCCAGAGAGAGTTGATACCAGAAGATGAAGCCAAGCTCTAAGAGGGCCTGACAAATTCAATGCTGCACGAAACCAAGAAGATTGGATTGACTATATACACATAGACATAGCGGCTAAACCTTTACCATTATTGTCAGTTTCACGAATTAGCTATCAAGAATATTAAGCGTATAGCAATAGGCGCCAGCGAGAATTAGCGAACTTATGCATATACACAAGCTCATAAAAGACCATCAAAGAGAGGCCTCTATGCTTAATCATGCTTGGCAGCAGCAGCCAAAACCAGGATGAATCAGTTGGCTTGATCTCGTATTTATACCGCAATCGAGCTAATTGCTTTGATAGTGCTCAAATTCAGCAGAGAACACCTGAACAGCTAGCGGTTCTCACTTAACTTGCGATTCGCTCAACCAACTCCGTAGGAATAGTCACAGGGAAACCAAGCCGAGCCAGGCTTTGTTCAAGCTCCTTGATGCTGATTTGCTGCCGAAGACGTTCTACACGAGGAGTTACGACAGGCTGCAAGCTACCTAAAGGTTCAACTACAGAATTATTCATAGACTCCATTAATTGTGTCTTTAGCACTTAAGTATCTTTTTATCGCACTAGATACAGCGAAGGCTGTAGCAACAACTACACCTTGACAAACAAGTCCCTCGACGCCTTGTTGATCTGAGAGCTCCCTTGAGGTGCGAACTTCTCAAGCATGCAAGAGCTTAGGTTTTTGCTGATTGGACTTGGCCTATGACTATTCAACAAGTATTGAGGAAGCGATAAGCTTTGCTCAAAATGATGGTTCCAAGTAAAAGCACTATTAAACGGTGATATTCACATGTATCCAGGGGGTTCCACTCAAGGGCTGGGCTCCCTAGTCTTAGAGCAACCCCGTCTGAACTTCATGGAATCGGCGAATTCCGCATCCTGTGACTCTCAGACACCCATTGAAACAGCGTCTGCTAGCACTGCCGAACCTTCTGAACAAAAGTTCCGTGAGCGCTTTGAGAGTTTGCTGCCGAGTATTCAGGAATATTGGCCAGATTTGGCAAGAGACACTCTGGAAGCAACAAGAGGAAGCCTCGATGAGTTGGTTCGTGTTATTTCACAGCACTCTGGGAAGACAAGCAATGGTGTGCGCAGTCAACTAGAGGAACTATTTCATTTAGCTGGGGATCGCACCAAAGATCTAGCTGACAGCCTGGAACCGCTGGAGCAGCGACTTGAACAACTGCTAGACGAACTGAATAGTTCACTGCGACCGAGAATTGAACGTCCGGTAAGGAAGCGCCCACTACTGGCAGTTGCCATGGCAGCTGGAATCGGAGTACTAGTTGGAGTGCTATTCGCCGGAGGTCGGCGGTCCTAATGAGTGAAGATCAACGTACCCGTGGTGTAGGAGCAGCTGAACGCGTTACTGCGATTGCTGGTTCAGTCATGGATCTGCATGTGCGAATTGCTCTACAAGAGGTAGATCGAGAGAAACGCCGCTTGATCAGTGGAGGCGTGTTCCTGGCAATGGGTGGCACTTTGATGTTGCTCGCGCTACTGGCTATTGAAGTCGCCCTGATTCTCTGGATGCAGGAAGCATGGGGCTGGAGCCCAGTCAGGGGGTTAATAGCAATAGCGATCCTGGATATTTTCTTAGCAGGAGTGAGCGTGCGTATTGGTTGTC
>Ga0208639_1002081_pt1 | contig 12131 bp, 4 predicted proteins | sample ETNtaG_33_FD_185772 | JGI IMG/M metagenome (GOLD analysis project Ga0208639, IMG submission 185772) | Marine microbial and viral communities from oxygen minimum zone, Eastern Pacific Ocean - ETNP201310SV76 (SPAdes) (version 2) | ecosystem: Environmental > Aquatic > Marine > Oceanic ...
TGATTTTTGTTGTGGCAGGTTTAGTGCTTGTTGCATTCAATATAGCAGTAGTTGGGACGGTTGCTACTGGTGCAGTAGAAGGGGCTGTACAGGAAATGTTTCAAACTTATACGAAAGATTCAATTTGTGAGGATGATGATTGTACTGAATTGGATGATGATTGGCTTATATCTACTAGTGAGCGAGATTTCTATGCGTGGAACTTGACAAATGTAGATGAAATAATGGCCGACCCAAGTGTAAATGGTTCTTACCAAGAGATCGGGCCTGTCACCTATGAAATCACAACTGAAAGGACTTTGATAGGCCACGACTCTGAAGCGGGCACTATCACTTACTCCGAGATTAATTCCTTTGAGTGGAAGAGTGGCGTCTCTCCAGATACTCCAATCACAGCCCTCAATATTCTGTTCGAACCACAACGTATTGGAGCAACTTCGTTAGCACTAGAATCAGCCTACAGTCAATTGGTTGAGGCTTTCAATGGCACAGAGAATGCTACAGCAAAGGCTCTGACATCATTTGGAGCAGAGGACCCAGTCAATGGAGGCTATCAATTAGCATCACTCAATGTTGGTGGATTGTGGGGTAGTTGGTTATCTGCCTACCATAGTAGTAATCCGGGTCCAGTAAATTTGACTATGGAGCAATCTGAAAATATTTTATTTGGTCCTCTTGGATTGACTGGTGATGCCTGCGTAATGTTCCTTTATGGGGAGATTTCGGGTCATTCGATTCCACTAGATCCTGTTACTATGGCACCAAGCGCTACAGGAGTTGAATTAACATGGAATGATTCAACCGTGGCAGCATTGTACGGGATTGATGCCAACGCAGCAGCAGCATTGCGTTATTTTGTTAACCAAGTTATGTTCAAGGATCAAGTTCCTAATATGCTAGAAGGCATGTTTGGTGAGGCGGCAACCGGATATCCCGGCGCTACTAAATATGTCACTCATTCTGTAAGTGAGTGGTTGTTTGGCTGGAGAGATCCATTAATGGCGCAGTTAGCAGGAGACCCCACAAATATCGAATTTGGTTGGCAATCTCTAGAGACCAACAAGACCTACTATGGTTCTCCAAATATTTCTACAGGTAATGCCACTACATACACTGTTTGTACAGGAGAGAACCCTACTTGTGATACGGGTGAGACATTATTACAGGACGGTAGCACCTATCTTTTCTGGCGTTCACCTGAGATGGAGGCATCTACCTTCGGTGGTGTAGGTGCTGAGTCATTGGTAGGTACTTCTGGTGGTTTCCTTACTGGTGAAGGAGATCTTCTCAACCTAGGTGACTATGCAATTGTAGAACCGACTCAACAAGCGGATGGTGAACACCTAGGAATGCCGGTTGAGGTATGGGCTGCCTCTGTAGAACCAGGTGAGCGTTCAATTCAGGCGAAGTTGACCAATCAACAATCGATAGTGGATATCTTCCCTGGCGCAGTTCCTATCTACTTCAGTGCAGATGTGGAACTCAAAGTACAGTGTACTGCCAGGGTGATAGTATCAGGCGAGTCTACCAGTTACTTTTACCTCGATACGAGGCGGATGACTGAGCAGGCCCTTTCTCCTCCAGAAATAGATGACTTGCAGCCGGTGTTCAAGATTGAGACCAGTGGGGCTGCAGACCAAGATACTGTTGACCAAATGCAAAGTGGAATCATAGATAATCAGAAACAACTCACCTATTGGACCAACTTTGACACTGGCGCTAGCTCTTTCTTCATCGACCAGATAACGGTCTTGATTTATTTTGTTTCAATGTTATTAATCATTGTAGGTTGTGTTGGATTTGCTCGAGGCGGCAATGGCGACGAGGGTGGCAACGAATCCTCTGATATTATGGATTCGAAGGGAGAAACGGTTGACGCGGTCATGGGAATGATGGATTAATCAAAATGAGTCACAATTCTCAACCGACATCTATGATGTCGGGTAATACATTATCAATCGACTATGACCGCCAATCTTTATGCAAGAGGATTCTCAAGAGCGTTCTAGGTTCAGAAACATAAAGCAAAATGTAGCCCAAGCACAACAACAACAACCAGTGTACCATCCAGGTATTCAAGTTCAATCACCAATATCAGTGACGGGAGACATTGACTCAGCCAAAATGGGAATGTTATTCTCCATCATTGGAGGGATAATTGCCCTAGCAATAGCCGTTGGACAATTCATGACAAGTGAATTGGATAGTGATATGGAATTTCTCTATCTTGCATCAGGGGCATTTTTGCTGGTTTTGTTCTCATACGGATTTGTTGAGGTACAGTATCGTAGGCATGGAGAGATATCGATAGTTCACGACTACATCCTATCTTTCGGACATCTATTTGCAGTACTTGGAGGATTTTGGTTAAGCCGTTGGGGGCTGTATTTCTACTGTGGATATTTTCCTGATGCCGGAATCATGTGTCATGGTGAGCCCGGTGGTGCTGATTGGATGCCCGGTGAATGGGGTGTTTTGGCACAAGCAATCGTGTTTGCTCTGCTAGGTTTTGCACAATGGCAACAAAATGAGAGAGTCAAGGCAACCATTCTTCCTCGCTTGGTAACTGTACTATCGCCCCTCGTTATTCTTTTGATAGGTGCCAAGATTTGGGTCGATTGGGCAGATGGCTCAATTTCTCTTCCAGTAATTCTCTCTGCTCTTACTTTGTCAGGAATGGGGATGTGGCTTGGTTCTACCTCCAACCGCGCTCCACTCTTTCTTTCATCTGCGTTCCTTTCATCTTTCATTCCGATAGTTTTCGAGTTGAGCGTTGGCGGAGGTGCCGGCCTAAGCTTACTTGCAATAGTGGTACTAATGCAAGGGGTGTTTGCATCTGCGCAAGGACTTTCTCAAAAAATGATCCAGCAAGGCTCAATTTTCTTGGTTTTGATGATTATAATTGCTGAATTTTGGGCAGTAACAGAAAAGTTAGATATTGTTCTTGTATATACTATAGATAATGCAATCATTAGTTTACCTCTATTCATTTGGCTCTCCCTACTAATTGGTTATTTTATTCCTGTTCATATGAGGAGGGTTCCATGGATGCCAATAGGGTTGGCAATTGGCCTCTTATTCCTGCCATCTCCCGGCTCAGCCCTAGCATGGTCACTTGCCATTATCGCCTTTGTTTACATGCTGAATAAATCTCAGACCAGACGCTGGGTTGCTGATTGGACTTATGCAATGTTAGCAACTTCATGGTTCGTCGTTGATTGGTTATCTTGGATTGGTGGTCCATTTGAGACTCTAGCTCTTGATCCCAATTTCCTAATTGTGCCACCAGCAGCATTGATGATAATTGGATACATTGGTAGTAGATATAATCGTCTTTCATCGGCACCATACCATCTTGCAGTATTGTTACTGCTGCTTTCTCATGAGATGTTGTTTGGTTCAGGAGCATTGTTGCCATTGCTGTTTGTCATCTACCTGATGTTATTGGTACTACGTGATGCAATTTCAGTTGAAGAGATAGATGAAGATGATTCAGATAGGAGAAATAATGTTTCATTGTTGGTATTAGTCACTGGCTTTTCAGTATTGGTCCTAGAATGGATGGACAGGCTAGATACTGGACTAGGTGACAAGATAGGTGTTTCAGATTTGGGTGTCGAAGCACTGTTACTTTCAGTCGCCCTATATGCAATTGGTAGGAATCTAAGAACTATCGAATACGATGTTAGAAGGATTGCATCTTCTCTACTTGAATCTTTTACTCAGGTTTCTGATTGGAACCCACTTACTGGAGAATGGTCGTCTAAATCGAGAAAAATTGAGCACGTCTCCTTGGGGCCAGCCATGCGTGGAAGCATGATATTACCCCTACTCATTTTCTCTTTATCTGCAGCAGCAGGAAATGAAACTTGGATAGTCTTGCTACTATTATTGCCAATTATGGTATTGATGAGAGAAATATTGTTTGAATTGCCACAAGACAACAAAACAAGGGCGTCTGGAATTTGGCTACTTTTCTTTGTAGGCCTACCGTGGTCATTTAGAATCCATCAATCATTATTTTCAAGTGGTTCAGATTCAGTTGTAGCCGCTCAAATTATTTTTGATTTGATAATGGTTTCAGGGCCCTTATTGGGGCAGTTTATGTTAACTAGAAAAGGTGTTGAGTTTGAAGAAGGAAGTGCAGCTGATTGGTTACTATACGGAGTCATGGCTGTTGCTTTGCTAGATGTTTCAGGTGGAATATTATTTGTCAGCCTAATGATGTTAGCAATGGTCAGATCAATTCAACACAGGAGAAAAAATCCAATCATCCTATTACCGCTTGCGTGGGCATTGGGTTCAATATTACTGACTGAGTTGCCTGCCACAATAATTGATTATGCTCCAGAAATATCATCATTATTAGTCGTAAGGAATTCATTATTTTTGGGCGTGGAATTCCCTGCATGGGTTGGTTTAGGTTGGTTAGTAATTGGTTTGATTCCCTTAGTGTTATTTTCAAAAGAAAATATGTCTAAAGATTCAGATGAAATCGTAAATCCATATCCTGTGATTATGCCTTTCATCTCTTTACTAGCAGGTTTGCACCTACTGATACCAGAACCACATTTGTTAATCTTAGCGGCTGTAATTGTAGCGGCAATTGGTGCTTACTTTTCCGGTCAAATGGCAGTATTTTGGACATGGCCATTACTTTTCGTATATGCACTTGATTTCGCCTCTGAAAAAGAACGCTGGTTAGGTGATGAATGGGAATCTCATGTATTCACCATTACTTCACTAATTACTTGGGCTTTAACTATTCTATATTGGAAAGGAATCCTTCAGTCTAGATCGCCACCATCGCCACCAGTAAAAGAAGAAAATATTGTTACAGGACTATACACACAATTAGAATCCTTAATCATGATAAAGAACCCAAGTGCAAAAGAATTACTTGGCAATGTTTTACTAGCCTATGCCTTGATTTTCAGTTGGATAGGGTTAGAATCATTCATGGGAATAGCATTCCTAATTTCTTCTTTTGCAGTTTCTTACAGATTATGGGAGAAGCGATATGCAAAGGTCATATTCGCTTCAGCGATATTTCAAGCAATCGCAATTGATAACACAACCCATGAAATATTTGGAGGATGGGGATTAGAAGCCTCAGGAAGTTGGCTAATTCTAATTGGATTATTTATGACATGGTCATCTTGGAGAATTTGGGATTGGGAATGGAATGAAGCTAGCGATGAAACCGTAATTAAATTATCAAATTATGCAGGAATTTATGCCGCCTGTTATGTTCCAATAGGCGCTTTAATCGCTTCTGATGGCCAAGGTTTGTGGCTATTTGGTGCAGTTTTATCCGTATTCGGCGGAATTCAAATGATGATTGGTTTTGAGCAAGATCAGAGATGGAGGAGGATTTACACTTTGATTTCCATACCACTAGGGATTCTGATAGTTGCTAGCGATATTTCCAATGGCGTATTACAGGGCGTGATGTATCTCCTAGCCGCGCTTACTCTATTCGGACAGGGCTTCCTTTACATGACAAGGGCAGGACTTCAGGTATCTGGAACTACTGCTATGGGTGAGATTGTTTCAGAGGAAATTACCACGACCGTCGCCTCTCTAAACATACCACCTCCTGTCACTGAACCAGATATTATTGAAGAGCAAGAAACAGTGGATGCGCAAATTGGGCCTACGCCTGCTCCAGCACCACCCACACCAACACGCTTCGATAGTGGCGATGGCTTTGATGTTGAATTGCCTGCAGATGTACTAGCTAGAATCAGTGGCGCCTTGCAAGGAACAAGTTACGAAGGATACAGGCCAATTGTCAAGTGGGACTCTTATGGGCAAGTTATCTTAGATTTCGAGCCCCAAACGGACTAATATCATTCACAAAATGATTTGGTATTATTCGCCCCAAGGGAGCCAGACACCGTCCCCGTCCTTCATGCGATAGTGGAACTTGCCATTCTCATTTCTCCATTCATATCCATCACTCTCAGTGATTTGGTAATTGATTGAAGTCTCCGGTATTTCAGGCACAAATGCCTCTTCTTGGATTTGTTCCATGTCATCAAGGACAAGTTCAGTTTGTTCTGTAGTAATCGGGAACCCTTCGACACCGAGGGCATCATCTAATTCAGCTCGCAAACGCTCTAGGCGAATTGCTTGGTGTGGGCCAATAAGTCTCAACATTAGCGCGTGCTCCGCCCTAATTGCAACTTCTTCAATTCCTTCCTTGGTAGTGGCTTGGCTAAGTTCTTTCTCAAATTCGGCAACTCTCTTATTGCGAGTTACAAGGCCAAAACCTAGCCATGAGGCTAAGGGTAGACCTGCTAATATCCCGACAAGATCCCACCAACTAAGGCCAATTCTAGTTCCCGGTATCATCAATTCCCATGATTCAACAGCATGTGAATTAGCATCTTTTGGATCGGTTCCATCTTGTACTTCGAAGATATCCGAGTATCCATCTCCATCATCATCTGTATCGGCATTATCTCCAACACCATCCCCATCTGTATCAAGCCATTCGTTTGGATTATTGATGAAGGTATCATTTTCATCAGGCCAGCCATCGTTATCTTTGTCACCAGGTAAAAGATCAGGATTACTGCCGTTAGGATTGTCACCCAAGCCATCCCCATCGGCATCCTCCCATTGAGTTGAGTCGTAAGGGAAGGCATCTGTTGTTTGATTCCAGCCATCAGCATCCCAATCATCGGCACTTCCTCTTCCATCACTTGGTTCGGGGTCAATTGAATCAGGAATGCCATCGCCATCAGTATCAGGACAAGCAATAAATTCGATAGTCGAGTCACCAGCCTGTAATTCACAATCGTCGTTTAAGTCGCTCATCCCATCATTGTCACTATCTGGACAACCGAACCTATCAATGGATGATGTTCCCCCAACTAGTGGACATTGATCATCGCCATCATATAGTCCATCATTATCTTGGTCAGAACAGCCATACCAATCATCGAATTCTCCATTCGTAATCTTGAATTGGCTAGTTCCATATGTGTCAGTGCAAGAATCTGGTTGGAAACCGATTTGGTTATCTCCGTAACCATCTCCATCTTGGTTTCGCCATTGAGTTCCGTCAAAGGGGAAAGCATCTGCATCTCCAAAGGGATGTGAGGATGAATCAGAATCAGGGTCAGAATAGCCATCTCGATCATGGTCTTTGCAACCACCTCTATCTTCTGTGCTACTTCCCTTATCGTTGAGGCATCCATCGCTTAACTGGTCATCAAATCCATCAGAGTCATCATCACTCCATATAGCGGGATTATCTGGATTAAAATCACCTTCATCAGACCACCCATCACCATCTGTATCAGGGCACCCAAATTGATCTTCAGTCGATGACCCAGCGATTAATGAGCAACTATCTGGTTGATTTCCTTTGTCATTATCACCATAATTGTCGCCATCACTGTCATTCCATTGGGTCGAGTCACCAGGGAAAGCATCCCCTTCATCTGAATGCCCATCAAGGTCTGCATCAGGGCAGCCAAATCTGTCAGATACCGAAGTTCCTGCATGGTAAGGGCAGGCATCAAATGGGGAAATAGCCCCATCTAAATGTTCATCTTCAAAACCATCGTTATCATAATCCCAAGGGGAGGGGTCTGGAATTGTAGCATTTTCAAAAAATTCGCCTAGCAGGCGATTTTCACGTAATGAAGAAATTGCAGGGTCATTCCAATTATCGCCTAAGCCATCTCCATCAATATCTGACCATTGGGTATAATCTTGCATGAATGGGTCAAACAAATCTGATTGCCCATCTCCATCTAAATCAGCGCAACCCCAACGACTCCTCCAAGAATCACCCCAAGTGGTAGGGCAATGATCAGGCCTCCATCCATCAATCAAATCCCCAAATCCATCACCGTCCATATCACTTACTTGGGTGGGGTCAAATGGTGCAGAATCTCCATCATTTTCACTAATCCAATCTCCATCTTGATCTTTCTGTGAATAATGAATTAAGTTTGCCGTGCCGTCATCAGCACTAACGATGTCTAAATCACCGTCTCCATCTAAATCTGCCATTTTAATAGAACGTGTTTTGAGGGCTTCAGTACTTTCCCAAATTGTTGCTGTAAAATCCCCATTTTCATTAACTCTAATTTTATTTCTTTCATAATCATAATTTCCTTCGACCCAATCTAAATCACCATCACCATCTACATCCCAAAGACCTATTGAGGTTGTATCCTCTAATTCGTTAGTGCTCCAATCTGGGTTTGTGGAAAGTGCCCCGTTATTATTTAAGAACAGGTGATTTTTCTCGTATTCAGTACCAATAATAGCATCAATGTCAGAATCCCCATCGATATCACCAAGAGCACAACTTTGCCCATAATATTGCGATGCTGTAGTCCAAGAAGCTGTAGTTTCTAATGACCCCATTCCATTATTATAATAGATCATTGCCGATTTCGCATAATTTACCACAAATAAATCTAGGTGCCCATCTCCATTTATGTCCCCTAAAGCTCCACACATTGAATCGCTTGTATCGCTGCTTGACCAATCATTCAATTGATTTAGATAACCATTTGATAACATTAGGTGAACACGATTATATCCATCATTAATTTCTACGATGTCATCATAACCATCACCATTTATGTCACCTATAACAAAATCTTCAGTCTTGTCGTCTGTATCGCTCACCCATACATTGTTGGAATTCGAACCAGCTGTGATAATTGAATAAGTTGGATTGCCACTTGTAGACCAATATCCTTGCCATGCACGGTTATCTCCGTTGTAATTTGCAATCATTACATCTTTAGCACCATCATCATTTACATCAAATAAAATCATATCATTAACATAGTAACTTGGGTTTTGTCCAGAGTCCCAAAATGGAATAAAACCTGAACCTGTATTTTCATAAACATAACTTGCCGCTCCCAAAGAATTTCCGAATAATATGTCTAAATCATTATCTCCATCCATATCGGCCAATTCTACACTCTTAGTGTAGTGAAGTGCCCCATTATTCCAATCATGAGATGGATTAATTTGATACCCCTCATGAACATTTAATAGAATTCCATCATTACCATCTCCTGTAATGAAATCTAAATCACCATCTCCATCCACATCGCCCCACGCGACTGAGCCAGAATCACCTTGTGATTGTGAAGACCAAGTATGAGAAATACCAAAACTAGAACTATCAATAATAAATTGTTGAATATAGTCATGCCCAAATGCTGTTGCTTCAAGTAAATCCAAATCTCCATCATTATCGTAATCCCCTAGAGAAACGTCCATTGTCGCACTACTATTCATGCTGGTCCATGATGGCAAAGTGGGTAATCCCACTCCAATCCCACCATTTATGTACAGTTCATTGTGACTTTGGCGATTACCAACCACTAAATCGATATCTCCATCATTGTCAACATCTCCTAATGCAATTGATGAGGTGGGTTCCAAACTTTGGCTCCACCAACCCCGAATAGATGAAATTTGATAATTATTATTGAAGTAAATATTATTCTTTTCATTAGCTACACCTTCGACAACATCAAGTTTGCCATCTCCATTCATATCTGCAAAAGCAACATCAGTTGTCAACCGATTTGCAGTTAGATTCCAAAATGGATTGTTACCCATTCCTTGAGGTTTATTTTTGAAAATTAATAGAGAACTACCTGCGATTCCCAGTAAAAGATCAGAATCTCCATCATTGTCAAAATCTCCCCAATCCATTCCAGAAATCGTTGATGCCAAATTATTCCCATATTGGAATGACCAGAATGGATTTAGTTCAATATGTCCATTTGCATTTCTGTATATTTGGACGGCACCTTGATAATCTGCGGTGGCTAAATCAAGGTCTCCATCATTATCTATGTCCACCCAACTCACGCGAATTGTAATATTATAGTCGCCACTATTCCAACTTGTTTTTGAAGTTATTTTTGTCCCATCATTAATGTAGACATAATTAGGTGCTCCAAAATTTCCCACGGCAACATCAAGGTCACCATCTCCATCTACATCGCCCCATGCCAAATCTAGAGTGTGGGAGCCGGCGGAGTCAATTTGATAATTATTTGAAAAAATAGCCAAATTAGGGTCACTAGGGCAATAATTATCATGGTTAGTACAAGATGTTGCCTTTAATGGATTATTATGTGGGATGGCTGGGTTTAGTGGATGGTCATCATTAGAATTAATTGTTCCATCTCCATCCCAATCAATTGCTGTAACATTGAATGGCCTTTTTGGCTCCCACCACTCGCCTGTAGCAATATGTGTGCCCCCACGTGATTGATTTTGGTGAGTAGTAATTTTTCCAGATTCATTTTCATTCATTTCGGGCAAAAGTTGCTCACTATTATCCAAACTTGCACTTAACATTGAGACTATAAATAGGGTACACAAAATAGCAGTGTACCCTCGATTCATAGCCATTGGCTAATTTAATCAATTATATTCCTTCTCACGCACGCGCGGGTGAATAGGCCTGTTTTGATACCGTTTTTTTGTGCCCGAATAATGATTTAACCATTTATTTAGACACTTTCACTAATTTCTCCACGATGGCTCATCAGGATCTTGTGACTTAATTCTAGCAAGAAGTTGACCAACCACTGCAATAGCAATCTCAGCCGGCGTCTCAGCTCCAACATTTAGGCCAATTGGGCAATCAACTTCATCGAGATATTTTTGCTCAATTCCATCTTCCAAAGCAGACTCAGAGAAAGACTTCCATTTGCTTTTTGAGCCAATCACTCCAATACGACTTCTCCATGCCTTTGGGTTTTCTTGTTGGGAGGCTAGCATACCCTTGAGCAATGTTTCGTCAACTGACCACTTATGGCCAATCAAAAGAATATCAGAAAATCGTGCAAGTGATGATGAATCTTCGCCAGCAAGGAAATCTTCTGCAGAACTGTTGTGTAATTCTTCAGCATTAGGGTAGGAATCATCGTTAGAAAATTCGCTTCGAATGTCAAATACTGAGTGCTTCCAGTCTAGTAATTCACAGGCATCAGCAATTGCTTTGCCACAGTGCCCACCACCGCAAAGAAGGATGTGTGGCATTGGTTGAATCACCTCAAATGAGAGCGTAACACGCCCCCCGCAGAGACTGTTGAGTGGAGTCCCTGCTTGACCTTTGGCATCCTTGTAGAGTTGAAAACTTTCGACAAACCCACCATGCTCTTCTCCTTTTTCTTGTAGGAGTACACCCAGTTTTTCACTAACAGTCAATTCTAGGCCACCACCACCCACGGTGCCAAACATTTCCCCTAGGTCAGATAGAGCAACCCTTGCACCAGGTTTACCCGGGACAGAACCGCCCGCAGATAGTACAGTTGCAACAGCGACCTTACGGCCGTTGGCCAATTGTGCAGTAGTCCAGTCCAACACCGGGTGAGTCACACTACCCCGAGCGAGTATCCCCCCTTGAGATTAGGGGATGTAAAGTTGGTTTGTTTGATTACAATTCTAATGCTGCTTGCTTTAGTTCAACCAAATCATCAGGTGTATCGATATTGAGGTGAAGGAAATTGTCTGCTACATTAATTCGCATAGGTGAAATTAGGTCACGGAGTGGTGTTTCAGATTCTGCTAGCATGATTCTTTCCACATCTTCAGCAGTAATGAGAACAGGATGTCCACCTCGCCCATCCTTTGCTGGACACGCAGTATCTTGGCAGTGCCGTAGTGCTTCAAGTGTCGAGGATGAGAATCCGGGACGATCTACAGGAGTGATGAGGACATTCATGCCTCGCTTACCTTTGATATTGGCAATGATTGTAGCTAAGCCACATTGTATTGAGCCGGTTCTTCCCTTTTCTGGTGCAGGGTTTAGCACAACTGTGCGTCCAGGTACAGCAAATGTGACAGGAACTAATAATTGTTGATTGGTTACTATGATTGGAGTAATTCCTGCATACTCCAAGCGTTCTACGACCCATTTGACTAGGGGGATTTCACGTTTCTCAATTGCAACTGGAACCATTGCCTTTGGCTGGCCGAGACGTTCGCTACTCCCGGCGGCTAAGATTACAGCGTAGAGTTGGTGCATGATGACAGTTTCATGTGGTGGGGGTTCTTGACGAGTTCGGTCGCATAATGAAAACTGAACGAACTAATGGGTAATTGTACATTCAGTGCATTCC
>Ga0208639_1002087_pt1 | contig 12089 bp, 13 predicted proteins | sample ETNtaG_33_FD_185772 | JGI IMG/M metagenome (GOLD analysis project Ga0208639, IMG submission 185772) | Marine microbial and viral communities from oxygen minimum zone, Eastern Pacific Ocean - ETNP201310SV76 (SPAdes) (version 2) | ecosystem: Environmental > Aquatic > Marine > Oceanic ...
TGGCTTGTTAAAGAGTAGTTCGCTTAATCCGGTAATAGGCGTTGCAGGGGTGTCCAGGGTTCGAGCGCACGTAGTACGTGTTTACCCCAGCTTCGTCCCCTTATACGTCCATCGAGGATTGCAAGTCGTCCTTGACTTTTTCGGAGTGGATCTACCGCTGGAGCTAGCAGGCTTAGGGCTTCTGGTAAGAGAAGGTCGCGGAACCAGTCGCGACCCTGATGCTTCAGACATTCCACTCGTGCTGCAGTTAGAGGTGATTCCACGCTGGCTAGGGGCAGAAGAGCCACGATTATTTGTTCTGGCAGTGGCAGTTGTTCGTGGTGCTCAAGCCACCAGGCCCAGCGGCAACAGATGACCCCATTGGATTCCGGAGCGGTGGTTTCATGAACTACCCTTCGGCCAAATTCAGCTGCCAACTCACTGGTGAGTTGATGGCGGAGTTGTTGATCGTTCAGTAACACCACACTGATGTTTTTACGCCCCAAGATCAGTCGGCGGCATTGATCAAGCAGATGCTCTGCATAGATTTCTGTATTTGGTAGTGGTTGTCGACGTGGCGCAAAAAGGGGTATTGGTTCTTGCAGGTTGGGTTCGCTCAATGTGGCCACAACTGTGGCGGGAAATTCTGCAGCGTCTAATTCAGCTCTAACGAGATCTTTGGGTTTTGATCCCGTCAGCAGGACAGTTGGTTGGTCTCGTAGTAAGCCAGGAAGATTTTGGAGAGGTTCGAGTGGTTCTAAATGCCATCTCCACTGCAGCAGTTTGTGATCGAGTTCGGCCCAGCTTGCCCAGAAACGGCTATCGGTTTTTAGTAGTGCAGGCCATGGTGATGGTGAGGGGCCTAGAAGTCTCATCAGGTCTTTGAGGGCCATGATTTCACTGCCATCTAGTCGCACCTGAGCATCAATGCGGGTGGCATGTGTAAATAAGCTGCGGCTTATTCGTTCGTGCAGCTGCATCAGAGAAGCGTCTGCAGAAGGGTGTGCTCGTCGTAATTGCTCCCAGTCGTGAGGTGTGATCGATAAGGCCATCGCAGCCCTAAGTCGAGTACTTAGGTGTTCAGCTTCTGGAATGATTAATTGCCTGGATTTGAGATGCCCTTGCTGGTGCGCTTCAATCAGCTCAATCGGGTTCATCAGCCAGAGTTGATTCCCAGAAGGAGGAACGGCTCCTTCCCAGCAAGCGAGCTGGAAGCCTTCTGATTGCAGCAGTGGCAGCTCTACCTTCAACAGTCTCCGCCGCTGCTGCTTGGAAAGAATCAGCACTGCCTTATTTGTCTCTAGGCAGAGAGGAACAAGTAGAGCAAGCCACCAGAGGTCTTTGCTGCTTGGCTCGAGTTGGATCAGGGTGTGATCCTGGCGTCTCAGACTTCGGGCAACGAGGCGGCTCAGTGTGAGGTGATGGGGCCAGGATGAGGAGTGCCGCAGCAGTAGGTGCTTGAGCTGCTTATGAGTGCGGGCTTCCAGCATTGGCAGAGCTTAGGAAGTCGTTAAGTAAGAGAACGATCAACATGGAATGCAGGTGTGAGATCAGTAGGGATGGAGCAGAACAAAAAGCCGTCAGCTTGCGTCGGAATCGTAGGGCTGGGTTTGATCGGTGGCTCCCTTGGGTTGGACCTACAGGCGCTTGGTTGGCAGGTGCACGGTCTGGTGCATCGCTCTAGTACTGCCGATCGAGCTCGTGCAAGGGGCCTGGCGCAGCAGGTGAGTACCGATATGGGAATCCTTGCGGATTGTGATCTGGTGATCTTGGCGCTGCCTTTGGCCCAGTTGCTTGATCCTGATCCGACTCTTCTTCAGTCCTTGCCTGCTGCTGCTGTAGTGACTGATGTGGGTTCAGTGAAGATGCCTGTTTTAGAAGTTTGGCGTGATCTTCATCCGCGATTTGTTGCTAGCCATCCGATGGCAGGTACCGCTGAAGCAGGTGTGGAAGCTGGGTTGAGAGGTTTGTTTGAGCATCGCCCTTGGGTGGCGACACCTGATAAGCAAACTGATCCTGAGGCGCTTGAGATAGTGCGTCGATTGGCAGTGTCTTTAGGCAGTCATTGGCTTACGGCGGATGCGGCGAATCATGATCAGGCGGTGGCATTGATTTCCCATCTCCCAGTGCTGGTTAGTGCTGCGTTGTTGCGGACAGTAGGGGAAGAGCATGACCCTGCTGTGGCTGAACTGGCTCGGCTGCTTTCTTCTAGTGGCTTTGCTGATACCACCAGGGTTGGAGGGGGTAATCCTCAGTTAGGGACAGCTATGGCTGCGAGCAACACTGAGGCGATACTGCGTGGATTGGCTGCCTATCGCTGGAGCTTGGAGCAGCTTGAGGCGGCTGTGATGGAGGGAAGTTGGTCTCAATTACAGGTTGAACTGGAACGTACCCAGGCACTACGGCGTAGTTTTTTGATTGATCCCGGTGACGACTTCAAGCCGCCACACGCAGCTGATTCCCCCGCTGAGCCATGAGCTGGCGACATGCCATTAGCGCCGAAAGACTCACCCCTGCGGTGCCTTCACCAGGGTGAATTGAATCACCACAGAGCCAGAGTCCTTGGATTGGAGTACGGCTTGCCAGTCCGAATGGTCCGAATTGTGATGGATGCTGCCCGAGGCCACCAACAATTCCCATAGGGCGACCGGTCCAGTTTGCAAAGCTCTTTGGGGTTGCCAGTTCTTGATGCTGCCAATCTTCTGGAGTCAGATCTAGCCATTGTTCAAGTATTTGGCGGATCTCTAGCAGGGCATGTTGTTTGCGTTCTTGATAGACATGCTCAGGCAATTCACACCAATCAGCCGTGGAGGTAAACACACTGGCGATCAGTGTGGCTTGACCTGCGGGAGCACGGCCATCTCCCTCGCGGCTGATTGATAGGAACAGAGATCCGGGCCGATTGGCGGCCCTTTGAAGATGTACAGGACAGTCGTCAGGCAGGGCGCTCCGACAGATGGCTCCGTAGAAAACCAGCGCTCCACTTGGTTTAGGCAGTTGCATCAGCCTTTGGCGGTAGGCATTGGGCATGCCTGTTCCTGATGGCATCAGCCAGTTCAGGCATTGAGGTGGCAGGCTGCAAACCACATCCGATGCATTGAGTTCTAAGTCCTTGCCATTGGGGCACTTGATGCCCACTTGCCAACACCTGTCCTTTGTTAGGACTTTCAGGCCAACCACTCGATGACGTAACAATATTTGGGCGCCATTTTTTTTCAGAGCAGCGGTTAGATCAACACTTAGTTTTTGTATTGATCCCTGCAGATGCCAGAGCCCAAGTGGTGCTTGTGCCATGTGCAGCACAGTGGCTCCATAGAGTGCCGCAGTGCGATTGAGCGGCTCTTGCGAATAGAGCCTTATCTGAAGGTCTAGGAATTGTCGAAGGCGCTGATCATGTGCACAGCCGCATAGCTTCAACAGATCTGCCACTGTCAGGCTGCTCATCAGTAGCCCTGAGGTCAGTGTGGCCGGACGCAGCGCCTGAAGCGTTTGGGCTAGGTCCCAAGAGTTGCGTGGTGGTATTACCGGATCACGACCGGCAAAGGCCCAGTTGCTTTGGTGTAGATAGGCAGTTAGGGCCCAAAATGATTCACTGCCTGGGAATTGATATCGCCATTCCTGTTCCCAGCGCTTGGGATCATGCCAGAGCTGAATAGGAGTGGACCCGTCGGCCAGATCGACTACGCAAGCTGGATCAAGCAGCTCGGCTGCTGGTAAGGGCAGTTCTAGATGCCTGTAAATGCGTTCATGGCTACCGCCGGGTTCAAGTCCTGCAACTTGGGTAGCACCAACTTCAAAGGTATAAGGACCGCGCTTGAAGGTGCCTGCGCATCCCCCAGGTTGATGGTGGGCTTCCACCAAGGTGACGGGTAGTCCTTCTTTCGCTAATAGGGCTGCTGCCGTTAGCCCGGCAATGCCTCCCCCGATCACGATCACCGAGTCTTCTGCCATCGGATCATGCTGGCAAGACCTGGAGAGATATGTATGAACGAGCTTTTGCGGCGGGGCTTGGTGGCAGCTCAAGGACCACTAGCAGGCGCTGTACTAGTTGAAGTTGATTGCGTGGCAGGTGGATGCATTCATCAGGCCTGGCGTTTGCAGTTGGCGGATGGTCAGCAACTGTTTGCCAAAACCGGGGGGCCAGACGCTCTTTCTATGTTCAAAATCGAAGCTGAGGGGCTAAAGGCTTTAAAGGCCTGGGCCGATCCGATGTTGTTGGAGGTGCCTGAACCCTTGAGCGTTGATGAAGTCTGCGGCGAAGCGGTATTGCTGTTGCCTTGGTTGGATTTTCGAGCTGGAAATCAGGACTCCCTGGGTAGTGGATTAGCCCTTCTACATCAAGCCTCTGCCGCGGCAAATCCTGGAAGCTTTGGTTGGCAGATGGATGGGTTTATTGGTGCCGGTTCTCAGCCGGGGGGGTGGCGTGAAAGCTGGGGTGAGTGTTTCGTGACGCTGCGTTTGCGTCCACAGCTAATAGAGGCAGCTCGATGGGGCCTAAATCTGGCCGATGTGGAGCCAATCCTCTACGCGTTAATCCCCTGGTTAGACCGCCACCAACCAAGCCCAAGTCTTGTGCATGGTGATCTTTGGAGTGGCAATGCCAACGTTCTAGTCGATGGTCGAGGTGTTTTGCTAGATCCTGCTACGTGGTGGGCTGATCGGGAAGTTGATTTAGCGATGACAAAATTATTCGGCGGCTTTAGGGAAGACTTCTATGCCGCTTATGCAGATGTATTGCCATTGTCGTCAGGAGCCAGTTCTAGGGTTGAGATCTACAACCTTTATCACTTGCTTAATCACGCCAACTTATTTGGTGGAGGATATAAACAGCAATGCATTTCAATCTTGAAAAGATTGGCATTTATGGATATGTCCTGACAGCTTCAAAGAAGAAGTTAGGAATTAAATTTCTAGCTCAGTAATTATTCCTTCGTGGTGGCAGAAGCCTTTCCAGTTGGAGAACCTAGATATTCTTTACGGATACTATCAATCCTCTCCCCCAGAGCAGTGCGCTTCTCGCTAGTGGTGAGGTTCTGCCAGCTCCACTGACCCACCATCACAACGCCTAGTAATTCAAGCAATCCAGGTACTACCGGTAGCAAGTTGATCGTGTCCATTACCCCCTTGATCAGTACCTGGGCAATGATCACAGCTGCGAAAATACCCAGAACTTTGCCAATACGGCCCATCTGGCTCCAATCGAGCTTGTTTAGGGTCTCATTGACTTTGCTAACTGCATCGCTGTAGCGCTCAGAGAAATTGATCTCTTCAGTTGCGTTTTCAACGCTGTTCACGGGGGTCTTGTCAGTGTTGGATTGTTCGTTTGTCACGGTGTTGATGTCGCTCATGTACACGAAACCGATGGCAAATCTGCGTTGAGCGTATCGAAAGGACCTTTGTTATGCCAGGCCTGTTGCAGTTTGATCCTAATTGCCTAATGGTTCTTCGTCGCAGTTTGTTGACAGTTGCACCATTGGAAGGTTGTGCTCTTTTATTGGGTGATCAACAGGATTCCCATACTTATCAAGGTGGCAACATCTGGTGTGTTCGGCTGATATGGCCCTGTTGCAATACGTGGGTGGCAGGAATGTCATCTTTTCCTGAAGTTTCAGGAGATCCGGATTTTTTCGATAGCTCTTTGCTGTCACGGAAGCATCGTTTTGCTTTAGATCCCCGTGAACAGTTGCAGGCTCAACGCTTTGCTAGAGAGCGAAGTTGGCGGGTGTTGGGCAGCGCTCATTCTCATCCTGGCGGGGAAGCAGTTCCTTCGCCTGCGGACCATCGCTGGGCTGTCTTTCCTGCATTAATGGTGATCGTTGCCGGCTCTGGCAACGTGCGCGCTTGGTGGCTAACAGGTGTTCAGTCTGATCAGCAGCATGAGGTGGCTTGTTTGGGACAGTAGGTAAGGCGATGACTTAATGCGCCCTCCTGCCATGGGTCTTGACGACACCCGAGATGTTGATCTGAATCCCGATGAGGTGGCGCGTTTTTCAAGGCACCTCATCCTGCCCGAGGTGGGCATAACTGGCCAAAAGCGACTCAAGAAGGCCTCTGTGTTGTGCGTAGGCACTGGCGGGCTCGGATCGCCGCTATTGCTTTATATGGCTGCTGCTGGTGTGGGTCATATCGGAATTATTGATTTCGATGTTGTTGAGCTCTCCAATCTTCAGCGGCAGGTGATTCATGGCACTAGCTGGGTGGGGCAACTGAAAACGGGCTCAGCTAGGGCGCGCATCCTCGAAATCAATCCCAATTGCCAAGTGGATGTTTATGAGAAGGCGCTCACCTCAGACAACGCCCTCGAGATTATTCAGCCGTACGACATTGTTTGTGACTGCACGGATAATTTCCCTAGCCGTTATTTAGTGAATGACGCTTGTGTGCTTTTAGGTAAGCCAAATATTTACGGATCGATTCATCGTTTTGAAGGCCAGGCAACCGTGTTCAACCTTGATGCGCAGAGTCCTAATTATCGCGATCTGGTGCCTGAGCCGCCGCCAGCTGGCTTGGTTCCTTCTTGCGTTGAAGGTGGCGTGATGGGTGTACTTCCTGGATTGATCGGTTTAATTCAAGCAACGGAGGTGATAAAAATCATTACTGGTATCGGCACTACCTTGAGCGGTCGCCTGTTGATTGTTGATGCCCTGGCGATGAATTTTCGGGAGATGAAGCTGTGTTGTAGTCAACCAAGAGTTGCAATTAGCGAGCTAATTGACTACCAAGATTTTTGTGGCCTTGGTGGCCATGCATCAACTAAAGGGAAGGACTTTGCCGTGGAGAGTATTTCAGTTCAGGGTTTGAAGTCTTTGCTCGATAGTAGTGCCGAGGATTTTGTGCTGCTGGATGTGCGCAATCCCCATGAGGCTGAGATTGCCTTTATTGATGGTGCGGAATTGATCCCGCTCAATAAGATTGAAAGTGGTGAGGCAATAGAGCAGGTTCGAGAGTTGACCTCTGGTCGCCGACTATTTGTTTATTGCAAGTTGGGTGGTCGTGCGCAGCAAGCTCTTGTCACTCTCAAGAGCCATGGCATCGAAGGCATCAATGTGACTGGTGGCATTGATGCTTGGGCTCAGCAGGTTGATAGCTCATTACCTCGCTATTGAGTGGGCTAGTGAGCTGCTGTAGGAGCGATAGTCATGCCACTAGATCAACCATTGCTTTGAGATGTTCGCCTTTCTTTGTAGGTGTTGATTTCAGTGGGTTTGAACATTTTGCGTTTAAGCAGTTGTTCAGTAATCAACGCCTCGCTTTAGGTCTACGCCCTGCTCTGCATAGTGCTTGTGGCACACCATTTCTGAGTGAACGCCTGCTAGGTCGAAGTAGGCAGGTTGGTTTTTGCATCTACCAGTAATGATCACTTCGGTTTCAGCTGGCTTGCGGAGCAGGGTCTGAACAATGGGCTCTACAGGTAATAGCTCGAGATCCACGCTTGGATTGAGTTCATCGAGGATGACAGTTTTATAAAGCCCACTTGCGATGGCGGCCCTGGCGATTTCCCAAGCTCGTTCTGCTTCCACATAATCGATCGGTTGCTGTTGCCCTCGCCAGACGATGGCATCACGACCAGAGCGAAGATGATCCACTAGGTGGGGGTAACTTTCACGTAGGGCTGCAATGGCGGCATCCTCGGTGTAGCCACTGCCTCCTTTAAGCCATTGCAGGATCAACACCCGATGGCTTTTGTCTTGGCTGATTCCGCGACCAATGGCCTGTAGGGCTTTGCCTAGGGCACTGGTGGATTTGCCTTTGCCTTCACCTGTGTAGATCTCAATGCCACCGGTGGACTTGAAGGGAATGACACTGCCATCCTCAGGTTTAGGACGACGATGTGCGCGCATTTCGGAATGCAAATCTGCCACCTGCACCAGAGCTCGTGGGGCAGCCCGACCGGTGACGATGATCTCCATGCCATCAGGTCGGTTGCTGAGTGTGTGCACCACATCTTCAACAGCTAGTAGGCCCAGATCCAGCACGGGATTGAGTTCATCAAGCACTACTACTGAATAGAGTGCGCTGGCAATAGCTCCTTTGGCTATATCCCAGCCTCGTTGTGCTTCTTGGCGATCAAATGGGGTAGCTTCCTCGGCGATGAAAAATTCACCACGGCCTGTGCGCACTTGATCGATCAGATGTGGGAAGCCTTGTTGCAGTGCCTCGATCGCAGCGTCTTCGTCGTAGGCGCGGCCAGGGCCTTTTAGAAACCGCAGCAGCAGCACCCTGGTTCGTCGTTGCTCGCAGATGCCAAGACCGATAGTGCGCAGTACAACGCCAAGTGCGGCTTGGCTTTTGCCTTTCCCTTCTCCGTCATAGACATGTAGTTGACCATGGCTGCGTTCATTGCTTTCGGCGGCGGTGGCGATGCCAATCCCACGACCTTTGCTGCTCTTTGCTGCCTTTTTATCTTTGGATTTTTCAGATGCTGCCGCCTGCGAAGCCATGGACGGTTCCTCTAGGGTTTGAGCTTAACGAGGTCGATAGGCTGAGTAGGTATTTGTGGGGACGGCTGGAGTAGCGGTGTTTCGTCAGTTGGAACCTTTGCCAGAGCGGGAGCAGACCCAGCTGCAGTTGTTGCGGGAGTGTCTTGCCAGTCTGGCTCGTGTTTGTGTGGCCTACTCCGGTGGAGTTGATAGTGCGCTAGTGGCGGCGATTGCACGTGAACAACTTGGTTTTAACGCTTTTGCTGTGACAGGAGTTTCTCCTGCGCTTGCTCCTTATCTTTTAGAAGAAGCCCGCCAACAGGCGGCCTGGATTGATATTCGCCACCATGAATGTGTAACCAGTGAATTGGAAGATCCGGCTTACAGAAAAAATCCCGTAGATCGCTGTTTTGCTTGTAAGCGGGAATTACATCGGCATCTAGGAGTGATTGCAAAAGCGGCAGGTGGAGTACAGGTGGTGGACGGGGTGAATCGCGACGACCTTGATGAGCATCGACCAGGGATTGACGCGGCCCGTCAGGTAGGTGTGCGATCTCCTCTTGTTGAGCTTGAGATTGACAAAGCAGCTGTGCGCCAGATTTCACGGGCTCTTGGCTTCCCTTGGTGGGATAAGCCAGCTCAGCCCTGTCTGGCCTCACGTTTTCCCTATGGCAACAGCATCAGCGCTCAACGTTTGCAACAGGTTGGCTTAGCAGAAGCCTGGTTAAGAACAAATGGTTTCCCTGAGGTGCGGGTGCGATGCCATGGCCTGGCGGCTCGGATCGAAGTGCCGGCTGATCGGATTGAGGAGTTACTGCTTGATCTTGATCGTATGGAAGTTGTAGGTCATTTTCTTGCCCTTGGTTTTACCTCGGTAAGCCTCGACTTAGAAGGGTTGGTTAGCGGCAAGCTCAATCGAAGTATTCAAGCTGATAGTGGCGCTGGTAAATGAATGCCGGCATAGAAAGTTTCTTGACCCCCTTCTTGTAAAGCATTTTTTGCTCATAGCGTTGAAATGAATGCGTTAGCGGAGTTGATTCCTAGCAGCGCCAAGAGTCGAGTGGTTCTAGGTTTTTGAACCAGATCACAGAAAGCTGTGATGCCAATCATGCTATTTGCATTAGAGCTGAGTGAGAGTTGGTGAGAAGTTGGTTAGGGCCCTGATTTATTTTGTGGCTATTACTTTGATCTCAGCAGATGTGAGCTAGCTCACAGATATGTTTGCTCTAGATCAACGCCATTTCGGCTGAGGAAAGGCGATGGTATGTGCATCGGAGGCAGTTAAGTCTTCGGTATTACACACACTATCAACTTCAAAATCATGACTACTTTTAATAGCACACAACCCAATAGTGAACTCATTGATGAGGAACTTGCATTGACAAGCTTGAATGGAATAGCAGGTGGAATTGACTTTGACGAGCCCGATACGCCTGAGGAGGAGAAAGAGCAAGATGAATTGCTTATGCGCTGGGTAAGAGGTGAATTCTAATCGCAATTAGATTAGAAGAAGCCTTGAGCAATCTGAGGCAAGAGACCCATCCTCATCGCAACAGCCTTATCAGTGAACTGCTTCACCAAGAGTTTAATTTTTTACATACCTACTAAAGACACCTATTGTCTTCAAACCCATGACTACTTTTAATGACGACGGCAACAATGCACTGTTCGAACAAGAGCTCTCATGAAAAGTTCTATCGGGTGCAGTCGGTGGCCTTGTTTCAGTATTTAGGAAATCAGTTGAGCAACGATCTGGCACTATGCTTGGCAAAATTCCGTGGCATCCCCACTCTTTCCCCAGGCCTTGACTAAGGAAAATCCCCTGTCATTAAAGGGGATTTTCTTTTGCCTACTCGCATGCTTGAACTGCTTTATATTATCCGATTCCTAGCATCTTTGTGGCGTCCAAATGCTCATTTATATGTGCTATTGGTTAATAACTAAGCCGACATAAATTGATCTGCATTGCAGAGCCAACTATCAATTTCTTGGTATTAATTAATGCATCTATTCCTTAAGTTCGAGTGCCAAAACTGCACGTCAACATCCTTTGTTTCATCTGCCCTGTGGAACTTCAGTGCAACTTGATGCCGCCTCATGCTTCTAAGCATGAGGCGGCAATTTTTGTAGGTAGTCTGCCAGGCATTAACCTTGGCAAACTAATTGATTGAGATGGCCTTGACATCACCTATGTACTCAACTCCGTTGACCGAGTTGGCTACGTTTTCGGAGGCTGTGAGTACTTTTATATGGTAGAGCTTGCCGTCCTTGTCGTATCCTTTTACAGGCGAAATGGAATCGTCGGCATGTATTGCCTTGACGTTATGAATTAAGGAATTGTTCGCGAGCAAACCCTTCACGTCGATCTTGTTCCCATTGTTGTCAATTCCTTTTACATCAACTATTTTCCCAAGCTCTGTTATTGCTTTAATTGATAGCCTGCCTCCACCTTCATTTTTGATTGCCTTAATAGGCGTCTCCTTCCCGTCTATATATGCCCTGACTGAATGCAAACAGATATTAGAATTGCTGTCACAGTTTTCATCAACAATTATTTTGACATCATATAGTGAACCATCCTTGACGGCTTTGACGTCATAAAGATCCTCAAGATCATAATTAAATATCTTTACATGTGCCTTCTCAGGCGAAGCTTGAGCTTGAGAAGGCATGGCGAGTAGAGGCGCTAGCGATCCTAGTCCCATTAAGGACAGGGCGAGTATTCGTTTCATTTTAGAGTGAATGATATTCCATGAAAAGCCTACCCTCTTTCATGAACTATCATTCACTCTAAATATTATATTGTGACACTCATAAGTTTAGCTAAATATCACTGTCTCGAATGCCGTTAGCCCTACGGAACGGAATTTCATTGCAAGTTAGTGAATAACGAACAGCTGATCATCAGAACTACAACCCCTGACTATCTCCTCCCCACAAACCTCTAACGAGTCAGTTGAGTGGATTCAGCAGGTGGCTAGTCAGTTAATTCTTTGGATTTCGTGATGCGCTAGCTAGAGGTGAAATAACAACAGCAAATCGTTATCTTGGAAGACCATATACTATTAGCGGAAGAGTTACTCACGGTGATAAACGTGGAAAAAAGATCGGTTTTCCAACTATTAATATAGAATTACATAGATATCGGTCACCAATTGCTGGTATTTATTCTGGTTATATTCATGGTGTCGATAACAGAGTGTTTGATGCGGTAATTTATATTGGCTCAAAACCAGTTTATCAGGGGAAGCGAGTTGTTTTAGAGGCGCATATACTTGATTTCAATAGTGAATTGTATGGGCATCATATACAGGTCGAATTAATTAGTAAGTTGCGTGATGATCAACACATTACTAGTGAAAAAGAATTAATTAAACAGATTAAGAGAGATATTGAAGAAACAAGACTTTGTTTAAAAAAAATAGAAGTAACGAATCAATGATATATTTAATTAAATAATGAAAAACTATAAAGAAACATTAAATTTACCGAACACAGCTTTCCCAATGAAAGCTAATCTCGCGCAACGTGAACCAGAGATATTAGATTTTTGGGAAGAAAATAATTTGTATCAGAAGATTAGAAAAAAAAACAATAATAATAAAAATTTTATCTTGCATGATGGACCGCCATACGCGAATGGTGATATTCATATAGGTCATGCGGTTAATAAGATTCTCAAAGATATAA
>Ga0208639_1002089_pt1 | contig 12073 bp, 7 predicted proteins | sample ETNtaG_33_FD_185772 | JGI IMG/M metagenome (GOLD analysis project Ga0208639, IMG submission 185772) | Marine microbial and viral communities from oxygen minimum zone, Eastern Pacific Ocean - ETNP201310SV76 (SPAdes) (version 2) | ecosystem: Environmental > Aquatic > Marine > Oceanic ...
AAGGTTGATGCAAAGGGTTTGTACCCACTAGTAGCAAGTCCTGCAGAAACTAGCATCATATTTTGCTCAGATATACCCAATGAAATTGTCCTATCAGGAAATTCCTTCCTAAACATTTGACTCTTAGTAGACTTACCCAAATCTGCCTCGATAACAACGACCTTAGGGTCATCTGATAGCTTAAGCAATGCAGAACCATAACCATCTCTAGAAGCGCCTAAGTTCATTTTAATTCCTCCAAAGCAATTGCTAACTGTTCATCGTTGGGTGCTGCGCCATGGAAGGCCGGATTATCTTCCATAAATGAAACACCTTTACCTTTGACTGTGTGAGCTATGATAACAGCTGGGCGATCTTTTACAGTATCTAGCCACTGAATAGATGCAACTATTTCTTCCATGTTATGTCCGTCACATTCCTTTACAGCCCAACCAAATCCTTTCCACTTTGCAGCGACATCAAAAAGTCTCATTTGAACATCCATGAAATCATCATTTTGTATGCGATTGCGATCAACAATTACATTGAGATTACCTACTTCATGATGAACAGCAGCCATTGCTGCTTCCCAAATTTGGCCCTCTTGTAACTCTCCATCACCAAGTATGACAAATGCAGACCTGTCAGAACCGTCCATTCTAGCAGCGAGAGAAACACCCAATCCGAATGAAAGCCCCATTCCTAAACTACCAGCAGAAAAATCAACACCTGGTGTCCATTTCATGTCTACATGGCCTTGACATACACCACCAAGTTCTCGGTATGTCGTCAAATCTTGTTCAGATATGAAGCCCATTTCATTTAATATTGCATAAATCGCTGGTGAGGCATGACCTTTACTCATGATGAGGCGATCTCTTTCTGGATCTTTTGGGAGTGATGGATTAACGTTCAGTCTAGTCTTATAGAGGGCGACTAGGAAATCAATAGCGGATAGTGAACCCCCTGGGTGCCCGGCACTAGCCCGATGGGTCATTTCGACAATTTTTCTCCTACAATTTTTGGCAGTTTCTTGTAACATATCAATTTCAAATTGGCTGCTATTTCCATCCTGTCCGGTAGTCATCACAATAGCCCTCAAACTCCTTGCCTTTCGGTAAGCCTTTGATGATTTCCTATGTAATGAAAAAATATTTCACTCAATTAGTTTTGATTTTAGCGATTAATCTACGGCCGCCATCAATAATTACTGCACAGCAATCAAACAATAGTGAGAATGGCCTTTTCCCACCCGGTAGGCTACGAGTAACTAGCCATGTGAAAACTCCAAAGAACCAAAAGAAGAAAATTGCAGATAGGAAAGGACCCAGGGTACCAAGGAATGGAATCCAGTCACCAGGGGCGGGTATTGGCGAAGAAGGTAATGAAGCTATAACGATGAAAACTGCAACGAATACACCCATTAATGCCTCACCAGCAATTAAACCTGCAGAGAGCAAAGTTCCTCTGCTAACTAGTTCTCTTCCCGATTTGATGGCAGTTTCTGATGGTTGGCCTGCTAGAGTACCATCTACGCGTAAATGGGTAGTTCGAGTTACTAGGTGGTTGAGTATACCGCCCATGAAAATAGTTGCGGATAGATAGAATGGAAGGTACATACCAATTGCAATAGACATAATTGGCAATTTAGGTCCACTTTTACCAAGATACCACTGAGAACAGATAATAAGTGCTGCTACAATCACTCCTAAACCTAGCATTGGTGTGTTAACTGAACCTCCAAACATTCCTTCAATAAGTGTACCAATTATTTCCGCCTGAGGGGCCTCTAATACATTTGCGCAACCAGAAACAGGATGAGGATTAGCGGCACAATAAGTAGGTGTAATTCTAAATGCGCTGTTTAGAACAGTTAATGTCAATGGGGCAACAACAGCCCCAACTAAAACACCAATTAACTCTGCAATTTGTTGTTTCCAAGGAGTTGCTCCAACTAAGTGGCCAGTTTTTAGATCCTGCATTACATCTCCAGCAATTGCTGCATTTACAGCAACAACTGAAGCAATAATCAAGGTAGCATACATTAGGTCTGTTTGGCTCATGTCGAGGATTACGCCGCCTACAAACCATACAACAAGGGTAGTAGCCATTAGGGTAGCAATGGTCATCCCTGACACCGGAGAGTTAGATGAGCCAACTACGCCTGCAATGTATCCTGCAACAGCGGAAAAGAAGAATGCAGTTATTGATAAGAAAATAGCACCAACTAAAGCAAGCAAAAATGAACCTGTTTTCCACCAGTAGAAAAGGAATGTCAGAAAGGCAATAACTCCCAACAAGATAAATGCATATTTCATGGGGATATCTTGTTCTGTGCGACTTAATTCGCCAATTTCTTGATTCTTATTAGAATTAAATGCCTTTTTTAGACCACTAGAGATTGTTTTCCTCATATCAATTAGTGTCCATAATCCACCAACAACCATGCATCCAACTCCAACAAAACGAATATGTGTAACCCATAGAGTTTTGAAACCATGTGCAATATCTGCATCTACTGGCCAACCATAGGTCAAACCATAGATTGGTGTTAAGATAAAAACTCCCAATACCGCACCAAAGAAGATGTATGATGCGATATTGAGTCCTACAATCCAACCTACTGCGATAAGTGATAATGAGTAATCTAGTGATGCATATACGCGCACACCTATTACATCTATAGCATGCTCAAATTTAGTTTGAGTTAAATGAAATCCCTTTACCATCCAACCATATAGTGCACCTAGGCCCAAAGCATACAGAATTACGATTAGTTGTGATCCTCCTTTTTCGCCGGCAACTAAGACTTCCTCGCAGGCAATACCTTCAGGATAAAGCAAAGCTTCCTCAACAATGAAAACGCGCCTAAGTGTGATGGTGAATATAGTCCCTAAGATACCACCAAGTACAGCAACGATGAATGTTGTTAAAGTATCCATTTCCCTACCCATTACAAGTAAAGCAGGCATAGTAAATATCACTCCGGCAGCAAGGCTTTCACCAGCTGACGTCATTGTTTGAACTACGTTGTTTTCAAGTATGCTGACATTTTTGAATCTAAACATCCTCAATAATAACATTGACATTACGGCTGCAGGAATCGAAGCAGAAACAGTCATGCCGATATATAGGCCAAGATATGTATTTGCGGCAGTCATTAGTGCTCCAAGGATAACACCTAGAATCAATGCGCGCTTAGTTAATTCGGGCAAAGTTTTCGACGCAGGAACATATGGCTCAAACCCGCCCATATGCGCCGGAGGTGGTTTAGGTTGTCAATTGTACCCTTCGTGAATTGAAATGGTTTTTACCCATGTCTTACAAATAGGTGTCGTCCCTCGCTAGTTTGGGGTAGCGTATGCCATCTTCTAATTCAGATTCAGAATTCGTTGATTCTAAACCTGAACCGCGCTGGCATAATCTACAAATTGAAGATTTATTCAATCAATTAAGTAGTTCTGCTAATGGTTTGAATTCAGATGAAGTAGCTCGGCGTATAGATGAATATGGTTACAATAAACTGGAGGGTAAAAAACCTCGACACCCTTTACTCAAATTAATTGACCACTTTCGTGACCCATTGGTCTATCTGTTGATGTTGGCCGCATTTCTAACATTCCTTATCGATAGAGATGATTTAGGGACTCCTATTTTCATAGTTTTTGCCTTATCACTTAATGCAATTTTTTCTTATATCCAAGAAAGAAAAGCAGAGGAGGCTATGGATTCGCTGAAAAAAATGTTAGTTAGCCATTGCATTGTGCTACGTGATGGTATTGAACATCGACTATCTACCGAACAATTAGTCCCAGGGGATGTCGTTTGGTTAGAAGAGGGGTTGAATGTCCCAGCAGATATTAGATTACATGAGGTGCATCAGTTAGCTATTGATGAATCATCACTTACTGGTGAGTCAGATGTCGTTTACAAGGAAATCGAACCCTGCTCTGAGAATTCCATATTACAAGAAATGACAAATATGGTTTTTATGGGCACAGTAGTTTCATCTGGTCGTGGTTTAGGAGTTGTTGTTAAGACTGGCATGTCTACTAGATTGGGCGACATTGCATCTGGTCTATCAGATGTATATACTCCTAAAACACCATTGGAAATCAAGTTAGAATCGTTGGGGCGTTTCCTTGGACAAATAGCCATTTTTACCGCATTATCGTTAGTTGGAATCAATGTAATTGGGTCATTAATTGATGGAGCAAGTACTGCCGAACTAAAAGCTATAGTTTCAGAACAGTTTCTGATTGCAGTTGCCATTTTTGTAGCCATAGTTCCAGAAGGCCTCCCTATAATTCTAGTTATCACATTAGCACTAGGTATGCAGAATATGTCATCTAAAAATGCAATTATTTCCCGTATGAAAGTTGTTGAAACCCTTGGCTCCTCTACAATTATCTGTACTGACAAAACAGGAACACTCACTAGAAACGAGATGTCAGTTAGATCATTCTATTGTGGTGATGAAACCTATACAGTATCCGGTAGTGGATTTGACCCCACTTATGGTACATTGAAAATCAATGGTGAGGAAATAAGTGAGCCATCTATGGCCGCATTGAAAGTCGACAAGGGTTTCAAACTAGCAGCTGCTTGTACCTTATTATGTCAAAATAGCAACATTAGGGAGAAAGAAAATTCATGGGCTGCAATAGGGAACCCAACTGATAGTGCGTGCGCTGTATTCGGATGGAAAATGTTAGAATCAGTAGATTCATTTAGGAAAAAGCATCCTAGATTTAGAGAATTTACATTTGATAGAGTAAGGAAAAGAATGACTACCATACATGAATATGATGGTGAGAGGTGGGTATTTTCTAAAGGCGCAATCGGCCCATACCTTTCTAGAATCTCACACGTAGTAGAAAATGGGAGAATAACCCCCATCAGTGATAAACATCGTAATGATATTGGTAAGGTAAATCTCGAAATGGCAACTAGGGCTCTTAGAGTAATTGCGCTCACTGCTAGGCCACTAAGTGGTGAAGAAAATATGGACGATGTAGATTCTGTTGAATCTGGTCTGATCTTTTTGGGACTAGTTGGTATAATGGATCCCCCTAGGTCCAATGTCACTGAAGCAATTTCTAGATGCCATGATGCTGGAGTTCAAGTAATGATGATTACCGGAGACCAGCAAATGACTGCAATGGCAATAGGTAAAGAAATAGGAATTATAAAAGATGATTCTGAATTTGTAACTGGCAAACAACTTCAAGATCTAACAGATGATGAATTAGATGAACGTATAGATAAAATCGTAATGTTCTCACGCGTTACACCTGACCAAAAATTCCGCATTGTCTCACGGTTACAAAAAGCCGGACATGTTGTTGCCATGACCGGAGATGGTGATAATGATGCTCCAGCCTTATCACAAGCAAATATTGGTATTGCCATGGGCATTGCAGGCACCGATGTAGCACGTGATGCAGCAGACATGGTATTGAAGGATGATAATTTCTCCACCATAGTAGACGCTATAGAAGAAGGTAGGAAAATATATCTTAATATACGAAATTTCGTCAGATATCAGATTTCTACAAATGTAGCAGCAGTTCTATTAATTATTATTGCTACATTCGTCATGGGTTGGAGATTACCTATGACTGCTACTCAATTACTTGTAATAAATATCCTAATGGATGGCCCGCCCGCATTAGCACTTGGTATTGAGAAAAGGCACGGTGACGTCATGGATGAACCTCCTCGCGCCCTTGCTGACCCCTTACCTAACCCTTCAGATAAACGTCTGATTGGCTTCCTTGGCATCGTCATGGTATTAGGCACCCTTGCTATATTCTCACTTGCTGGAGGCGGACTAGTTACAGCAGAACCATGTGACGGTGTCACACAAGAATCATCACCTGATTTATACAATCCCGATGGGAGTTGTAATGAAGAAAATTGGGATCTTTATGCAGAGGAAAAATTCACGCATGCTAGAACCGTAGCATTTGTTGCCTTCATAATGTTCCAATTATTTAATGTCGTAAATTGTCGTAGTATAAACAAATCTGCCTTTGAACTAGGCTTATTCCAAAACATGTTCATCAGTGCTTCATTCTTCATTAGTTTATTCTCACTAGTCCTTATAGTCCAAAATTCTAACGCAATGGTCCCATTTATCGGTATTACTTTTGGAAGTTTCCTGTCAACCATACCATTGGAATTCTCCGATTGGGCTATGGTTTTCGTTGTAGCTTCTGGGGTCTTTTGGATTGAAGAATTCAGAAAAATTATGTTTAAAATAAGAAGAGCAAAAATGCATCATGTCAAATTGGATTAACACATAAGAGAGATAGAGATGACTAGTGACTCTTCTGAAGCCTGGACAAGTTCCATAATAGCCGCTGGCCATGATACTGATTGGAAGAATAATATTGTAGTTACTCCATTAATTTCTAGAATAATAAATCCCATTATTTCCAAAATCATAAAAAAAGTACTCAACGGCGATAGAATTTCTGTTCATGAAGGTGTTACCCTATACTATGAGTGCGATCTCCCCACCTTGGGACATGTTGCTAATCTTTTGAAAAAATCTAGATTTGGGGATTATGTATTCTTTAACAGGAATTTGCATATCAATCACACCAATATCTGTGTCCTAGCTTGTAAGTTCTGTGCATTTCGTAGGGGCCCTAAAGCAGATGACTCATATTCACTAACTATAGATGAATATATTTCCCGTATAGAGCCCTTTGAAGAAATTATTACTGAGGTACATTCAGTAGGTGGATTACACCATGAATGGACAATTAATCATTATGAGAGTTTATTTCGATCAGTTAAGAGTAAATATCCCAATATTAGTATTAAGGCTCTGACTGCTGTGGAGATTCAACATCTTTCTAAACTATCTAATTTGAGCATTGATGTAGTATTGAACAGATTAATTTCTGCAGGTTTAGATTCTATACCAGGTGGGGGGGCTGAAATACTTGTAGATGAAGTTAGAGATCAAATCTGCAAAGGTAAGGAAACCAGTTCTGAGTATTTAGAAATACATCGCGCTGCACATGAATTAGGAATCCCAACCAATTGTACAATGTTATTTGGCACTGTTGAATCCACTATGCATCGTATTATACATCTTGACAAATTAAGAACTTTACAAGATGAAACAAATGGATTCCAATGTTTCGTGCCTTATCCATTCTTACCCGACAAATCTAGGTTGCCGCAAGCACAATTAGCCACTGCTAATGAAATTCTAAGGATGATTGCAATTTCTAGAATCATGCTAGACAACATCCCCCATATCAAATCCTACAGAATGAATCTAGGTGATAATGTCGGCGCCCTAGCACTATTACACGGAGCAGATGACATAGATGGCACCGTTGGAAGCGAAGAGATAATGCATATTGCGGGTTCAACAACACCTCTGGATAAATTTGATGCTGATTTAGCACAATTAATTGAAGCAGTGGGTGGTATACCAGTTGAAAGAAATACTAATTACACATATTTTTCAAAATATAGGAGGCAACGGCCTCCAGACAATAAGGGACTACCAATGGCCCATAGCTAGGGGGATATTTATGTCAAATTGGACTAATGTAATAGGTAGGGTTTCATTTGTTAATTGTGACCCACTATTTCATGGATTACCTAATCATTGGGATGTTTTACCCGCCCCTCCAGCATGGCTAACTGGCCATCTACTCAGGAAGGACTGCCTAGTTGCACCAATCCCAGCCGCAGATTATGCAAAACACTCATCTGAGTTGATGCTCTTGCCAGATATAGGTATATCTTCTGATGGCAATGTTGGTAGCGTACTATTATTCAGTAAGAGAGAATTAAGTTCGATAAGAGATATTGCCTTACCTACTGATTCTTCTACCTCTCGAAAACTTATAATGTACATATTAGGACATCATGGACTTGATCCCAAACCATCTGAGATGGGTCCAGATTTGGATAATATGCTAATGGAATGTGATGCGGCTTTATTGATTGGCGACCGCGCCTTAGATGAAGCATCTAGGAACCCCGAACTTGTAAAACTTGATTTGGGAGCAGAGTGGAAGGAAATAACCGGTTTCCCAATGGTTTTTGCTGTTTTTGCTACTTCGATAAATTCCGATTTAGGTACTTTGAGAAAAGCACATAAGGATTTACTATTAAATGCCCGGAACTTCGTAGAAGATGAAAAATATAGACAAGATGTTATTCTTTCAACATCTGATAGAAGTGGTTTCTCAGTTGAAAGTGTAGAAGAATATTTTTCTGATGTGACTAATATATTAGATGAAGCAGCAGTGGAAGGTTTGGAACATTTTTTGGATATAGTTTGTAATATGGATACACCCATTGAATGGGTTGACGTGTAACTACTTTTTTCTTCTTTTTACCTTTCTTCTCTTCTTCTTACCATCATCTGCAATTTCTGTGTCGGTAATCAATGATAATGCAGCCATCATTTCATCCTCAATAATTGCTTCATCTTCTTCACTTTCAAGTTGTTCAACTTGTTTATCTGATGAGACTTGTTTGGCAATTTCTTTCATCATCATGTTTTCTAATCCAAACTCATCGCCCTCATCATCTGATTGAATTTCTTCTTCATCAGGGTAGTCATTTGTTTGAATATTAGGTGCGACTCGGCGAGTTCCTTTGACCTTTTTCACAGACCTCTCTTTTGGTACTGTTTCCCGCTTAACTCGTCTCTTTTTAGCCACATTAGAAGGTTTGATTGGTTGGGGGCGGCCCTTAGAGTATTGATCATCTTGTGATTTTTCAGCACCTTTAGGCCTCGAAATAGGTTGAGGTCTAGATTTACCAGAATCCTTGATTGGGGGCCCTTTAGGTTGTCTTCTTTTAGTTGTAGATCGTTTTGAAATAATAATTTCTTCATCATCGTCGTAATCAAACAATATACGGTTGCGCCTACGGACTACAACTAATGTGGTGATGGAAATAATAACAAATGTTGCTAGTGGGATCAAGTAATTTTCTACTAACCAACTAATTGCTAAGTCCACCGTAGTTGGATTCGGTTCTGGTAAAACTTCAACATTAATTGATATTAATGATTCTTGGGGGTTTATAGGAAATTCATAATGCACGTGATTACCTTCATGAATAACAGTTAGTGAAAAAGGTGAATTAGGGACTATCTGAGAAACTGTATGTTCAGGGGCAGGGATAGATGGATCGAAGGTAAAAGTGAAAGGCCTATGGACTTGATTAGAAAGAATGATTTCAATAAACCATCTTAATTGAATGCGAGTTTTTGATTCATGTTTTTCAGTACCCGATAGACCTGACTTAGTATCACATCTAACTGTGCCAGAAACATAAACTGAATTATTCAAATTGAAGCCTTCTCTCCAATCTTCAAGTATTGAATTTTCATCGGTCCCACCACATAACATTCTCTGTATTTTAAGAGCCTCACCTTCATCAACAAGTCCATCACTTGTTACTGTGGCAGCTGCTAAATCGCGTAATGGTGCACTCTGGGTAGAATTTAATTCAAGTTTGTCCAAAATAGTAATTTTGTTATCAGTAAGTGATATTGAAATTTGACGCACTAATGATGGGTCGGGATGCAAGTGGCAATCATTTCCTTCTGAACAAACATACTCGAAGTCATCACCAACACCATCTCCGTCATCATCACTGTCAAAATCGTTTGGTGTTCCATCGCCATCTGTGTCCAAACCTACCATGCCTGCATAAGGTGCCCACATATCCATTCTAAAAAATGAGATGTGAGGTGAATTTGAGCTTACTATGAACTCGTCTTGTAAAGGCGAAAGTGCAAATTCTGAAACACGATGACCTATGTCAAAATTATTGATGACATCATAATTCGTAGTATCTAATACTAGAATATTAGGTGAAGATGATTGAGTCTGGATCCAAAGTTCATCTGAAGATAAACTCCACTCAAGTTGTTCAGCATAACCACTTAGTACCTTAGATGTAAGATAACTACCTTCGGGAATGGATCTAACCTGTAATAATGTATTTGCAGCCCATGCAAATTTTGAACCATCGGGTGAAATCGAACAATCGGTAATTTCGAATTCAGTGGGCCAAATCAAATCATTTCCTTGATGTTGTGCGACCTCTTGATTTGACCTATCCCAAACAACAACGCTTCCATCTTTACTGCCAGTAATTAGATAATTACCATCTGGAGTATGATCAACGCATGTGACATAATCAGTATGTATACCATCGTAAGTGAATATATTGTTGGATGAGTCTTCGTATGTATACTCATTAACACCAAATTGTTCATTTGGTGAAGCAAATATTTCAGCATTGGGTAGTACACTGATATCAGTTACTTCTTTACCATCCTCATTGACTCCAATCCTTACCCAATCTGTAGTTTCATACAAGGCCATAGCAAGAGTGCTCATATAGGGACTTTCAAGTCCAACTAGGAGGATTAAATCATCGTCAGAAAATGTTACATCCAATACTTTGTTTCCAACATCAATCTCTTTGATAAATGTCCTATGATTGGAATCTATTATTACAACGCTTTGATAAAAAGATGCGGCGATAATAGAGCCATCATTAGAATAAGCAACCGCAGATGAACCGGAAAGTGTGTATGGGTTTGTAAGGCTACCACTAAATGGATAATTCTCTGAAGCATCTGCGTCAACTGGTGTAACTAATATTGTACAATATGAACTAAGAATAATGATGGCAACGGAAAACAAACAGGTCCTGAATCTCACTGCCATCCTGCTAACCGAACAGGAAGTTAGCAAAAGAAGTTCCCTATATTATGCTTCAAATTTACGAATATTCGAATGAATCGCTATTAACCCAATTCAGCAAGTCTATTGCAACCTCACATGATTGAGAAACGACAATAGATTCATCATTTACGAATTGCATCAAACAGGGCATACACCTCATATCTCCTATAGCACCTAACGCCTCAGCAGCTTCATGGCGAACAATAGAATCCTCAGAACCATCTGATAAACGAGTAATCAAGGCTTCAACGGCATGTGAATCTTGCATTTGGCCAAGAACATATGCAATCTCATGCTTAAGAAGTACAGATGAACTAGAAAAACCTGCAATCAAAGCATCAATTGCTTCAGCCCCACCAGTGTTCCTTAGAGTAAATAGGGCACGCATACGAATGAACATACGTTCATCTTCGTCACACAATATATCACGGCAATTATGAATTGACAAATTATCATTAGCTGGAGCGGGGTCGACTGAATCAAACTTACTAGGTACTGGCCTATTAATATTCGAATTAGACATTCATACACCTATAAATTTAATTTCTTCTGGACAAAAGTTGGGATCAATCATCCCTATTCTAATACCTTCAGTAAGGAACTGAACTATGCTACTCCTCCCTTCATCTTCATAATCAATGGTTCTTTCATTAACATACATTTGCACAAACTTAGAGTTGGTCTCTTCATCTATGCCGCGTCCCCACTGGCGTGCAAATTCCAATGCGCCTTCAGGGTTATTTATGGCAATCTCAATACTTTGCTTCACCCATGCAGTAATTTGGTTACATAATTCATCACCTAAGTCATTGCGTACGACATTACCCCCTAATGGTAACGGTAAGCCTCCTGTTCTTTCATTCCACCAAATTCCCAAATCTAGTACTAGATTCAACCCATGCGATGCCCAAGTCAATTGACCTTCATGAATTATTACGCCACTAGTGAATTCACCACTCAGAATACGAGGTATGATTTCATCGAATGGGACGATTACAGTATCCACCTCCCCACATGCTAATTTGAGTGCCAAATGAGCAGAAGTCTTGTCTCCTGGTATGGCTATTGGTTTAGAACAAGCCTCATCTAAATCCATAGGGTTTGAACTAACTAACATTGGGCCATAACCTTCTCCCATGCTAGCTCCACAATTCATCAGAGTATATTTGTCAGAAATATCGGGGAATGCATGTATACTAACAGCACTGACTTCATATTCACCATTCATGGCCTTTTCATTTAATGTCTCGATATCTAGTAGTACATGTTCAAAATTATATCCGGGAGTATCAATTAGTCCTGTAGTCAATGCGTGAAACATGAAAGCATCATCTGGATCTGGAGAA
>Ga0208639_1002094_pt1 | contig 12067 bp, 8 predicted proteins | sample ETNtaG_33_FD_185772 | JGI IMG/M metagenome (GOLD analysis project Ga0208639, IMG submission 185772) | Marine microbial and viral communities from oxygen minimum zone, Eastern Pacific Ocean - ETNP201310SV76 (SPAdes) (version 2) | ecosystem: Environmental > Aquatic > Marine > Oceanic ...
TGTTATAATAAGTCCAATAGCAACTTGTCCGGCTAACTTATATCTAGCCACCAATCCTTTTTTAACTTTTTTAATTGATTTAAGATAGTCATCAATGAATCCAATACATCCCATCCAAATTGTAGATATAAGCAAAATTTGTACGAAAGAGTTTTTTATATCAGCCAGAAGAAGGGTAGGGAGGATAATTGCAGTGAGAATAATTATCCCCCCCATAGTTGGAGTGCCTCTTTTTTTATAATGGCTCTCCGGGCCATATTCGCGAATTTCCTCACCTATTTGATTTCTGTGAAGTATGCGAATAATGGCTGGTCCGAGGATGAAACTGATAATTAACGCTAGAATAGCTGCGGCAGCGCTACGAAAAGTGATATATTGGAAAATATTCAATGGTGAGAAAAAATCGCGAAGTGGATATAATAAATAATAGAGCATATGTATTAGATTATTTGCTCAACGATTTCTTCCATTCTCATTCCTCTTGAACCTTTAACCAATATTTTATCACCTTCAGAAATAATTTCATTTAGATTAGATAAAAGAGATTCCTTTTGCTCAAAATGTTTGTGAAGGATAGAGTTATTTATTTCTTCATGAGCGACAATTGTCTCATTTCCAATTGTAAATACAACTGAGAGTTCTTCTTTTTGGCATTTTTTCCCAATTATACGATGCTGGTCTTCAGAAGAGGCTCCTAACTCTAGCATGTCCCCAAAAACAAAAATTCTTTTTCCATTCCCACTAAATGCCTTAAGATAATCGATTGCCGCTATTGTTGAATCAACATTTGCATTATATGTATCATCAATTACAGTAATCTGCCCATTCGTTTTTATTTCGCAACGACCTTTAGGCGGTTGAGAGGTTAATATCCTATCTTTAATTGCTTCCCAGGAAAGTCCTAACTCGCTTGCAATAGTGGAACAGGCAATCACATTTTTTGCAAAAGAAAGATTTATTGAGTTAGTTTTGATTTCTTCAGCATCAATCGTAAGAATAATTGAGCCATCATTATTATGGTGAAGATCTGTAGGATAATCGCAATTTGACGTTAAGCCAAATGTGATTGTGTCACCATATGTTTCCAAATCATTTACCCTGTTATCTGCAGCATTAATAAATGAGAGGCCATTAGATAGAAATTTAAATAATTCACCCTTAGTGTTGGCCACAGTCTGAATATCTCCAAACCCTTCTAAATGAGCAGGAGCAATATTAGTAATCAAGCCGTGAGTTGGGTAAGCTATTTTGCAGAGTTTTTCTATATCTCCAGGTTGATTTGCTCCCATTTCTAATATTGATACTCCATGATATTCTGTTAATCTTAGAAGCGTTAAGGGAAGACCAATCGATGTATTATAATTTCCTTCTGTGGCATGAATATCATATTTTGCTGATAAAATATATTTTAACAATTCCTTAGTAGAAGTCTTACCATTAGAGCCAGTGATTCCAATTACAGGTATTTGAAATTGATCTCTCCAAGTTTTTGCTATTTTACCAATAGCATATACAGGGTCATCTACCTTTATAAGCTTACCTTTGAAATTGTCAATGCTCTTGTTAACTAAAGCTGTGCTTGCACCTTTTGCAAAAACTTCTTCCAAGAATGAATGACCATCAACTTTTTCTCCAGAGATAGCAAGGTATAGATCACCTTCTTTTATATCCCGACTATCAGTTGAAATTCCGTCTACTTTTTCAGATAAAGACTTATCTAAAGTCATGTCAAAAATGTGTTTGAATTTGTCAGGATTTGGTAAGTCAATGCGCATTAAACAAAACCTTGAATAATCTCAATATCAGAATAATTAATTTTTTTACCGTTTATTTCTTGATAATCTTCTCGACCTTTACCCAAAACAACTAATATATCGCCACTGTTTAAACTATTAATTGCCATTTTTAATGCTTTCCCTCTATCTTCAAATAATTGAAAGTTGCTTTCTTTTAGATCTTTTATAATTTGATTATTTATATCAATTATATTTTCTGTTCTTGGATTATCAGGGACAATCCACATAATATCTGAATAATCTTCAACAATTTTTCCCATTTCAGGACGTTTTTCACGATCACGATTACCACCGCATCCAAAAAGAACATTAAGTTTCGAATCCTCTGGCTTCATTCTTTTTATAGTTTGCAATACTTTTTTATAGGCATCTGGAGTGTGTGCATAATCAACAATAATTGTTGATTTATTTTTTAGCTTAATAATTTCCATCCTACCTGGGATGATATCACATTCTGATACGCCCTTCTGGATAATGTCAGGCTCTATATCTAATGATAATGCAATGCTAACAGCACACAATATGTTTTCAACATTATATTCTCCAATAAGAGATGAAGCTATTGGAATCTTTTTATTACCATAATTAACTATGAATTCAACCCCATCAAAGCAACTGATAAGGTTTGTTAAGTAAATATCTGCATTAGTCTGCTTTGAAACTGAAACTATTTTTGCTTTTGAATCTTTTGCTACTTCTAATCCCATTTTATCATCATAATTAATTACTGCCACGTTTGAAGGCTTAAGCATTTGAAATAATTTTGATTTAGCTTCAAAATAATCTTCCATATTCTTATGATAGTCTAAATGTTCATTCGATAAATTTGTAAAGACACCTACGTTAAACTCTACATCAGCAACTCTAAATTGATCCAAGGCATGAGAGGAAACTTCCATGATCACATGACTAATATCCATATTAATAAACTCTCTAAAAGTACGATGTAGACTTACAGGGTCAAGAGTTGTGAGCGTTTTTGTCGTTTTAAAACCATCTGCGATGGTTCCTAAGGTTCCTAATTGTGCACATTTGAATCCGTTAGCTTTGAAAATAGAATATAATATTGACGCTGTAGTCGTTTTACCGTTTGTTCCAGTAATACCAATAATATTTAAATCTTTTGATGGATCATTATAAAATGTTGAAGCTATTTTGCTAAGCGCTGATCTAGTATTGCCGACTTTTATATTTGGTATAGAAACAACATTCGCGATACGCCTATCAGATATTATTGCAGAGGCGCCATTATTGACAGCTTGTTGAATATAATCATGCCCATCAGTTGTAAATCCTTTTATTGCGACAAAGAGACTTCCTTTATTTACTTCAGGCGAATGAGTGCATATACTACCTACATTAATAGATGGAAGAGACGCAGTATCTATTGATAAATTTTTAATTAATTTTTCCAATTTCAATTATTAATTCAACCCTATGGTACATATAGTGCCTGGGAGTTTTTTTGTTCCCGGAGTTGGGCTTTGCCAGACAACATGTCCAGACCCTTTAAATTTTGCACGTAAGTTTGATTTAATAAGTATTTTTTTGGCTTTTCTTATGCTCATTCCTCTGACATTAGGTACAACAGCATATCCATCTTGGTAAGTGCTTAACGGGACTAAATGATTATTTTCCAAATCGTCGGCAATCAATATCTTGGGAAGTTCTTTTTGTTTAGGCTTCTGATGCTTTATAGTGTCATCAACGTTTATTATGCGCTGCGCTACTCTCCTAAATAAAGGGGCAGCTCCATAGCCCCCCCAATGATATCCATATTTAGGCTCATCTAATATAACGACCCCAACGACTTGAGGCTTTTCAGCAGGGAAAAACCCAGCAAAATTGGAAATATATTTGTTAGAATAAGCTCCATCAATAAATTTATGAGCTGTACCCGTTTTCCCAGCAATAGACCAACCATCGATTCTTGCTTTACTGCCAGTCCCGTATTCAACGACATCAACGAGCATATCTTTCACAGCTTCCATAATCTCAGGATTTCCTATCTTTCTAATAATTTTCGGTTCTTCAGCATAAATGACGTCGCCCTTTGATGACAATATTTGTTTAACTAAGCGAGGCTTAATTAAAAAGCCACCATTTGCGATAGCAGCATAAGCAGATGCTAATTGAAGCGCGGTAACTCCAACTTCATAGCCAATTGACACCTCGGCTAATGACATTTCACTCCAGTCTTTTGTCTTTCGCAATTTCCCTTTTGCTTCTCCTGGGAATCGAATTCCAGTTTTAGTGCCAAATCCAAAATTTCTTGAAAATTTATACAGGGGTTCTCGTCCTAACTGTTGAGCAATTTTTATCATTCCAACATTGCTAGAATGCGCAATAATTTGAGGGAAGGTTAGTAGTCCAAATTTTTCATGATCGGAGATCACTTTCCCTGCTATATTTACTTTTCCTTCTTTGCAGTTAAATTCCTCATAAAGTGACACAGCATTGGTGGCAACGGCTGCTGTTGCAGTTACGACCTTATATGTTGAACCCGGCTCAAATTGATCAGTGATAACTCGATTTTTTTGATTTTCTATAGGAAATAATTCATGTTGATTTGGATTGAAATCCGGGATTGAAGCCATCGCAAGTATTGCACCATTTTGAGGATCAATCATTATTCCCATTGCACCTTTTGATTCAGTTTCTTTGATTCTTCGATTTAACTCTTCATGCAGGATACTTTGATACTCTAAATCAATAGTAAGTTGCATACTTGATCCATCAATCGGAGGATTAATTGGAAAACTTGTTTTGATTTGAGATCTACCTTTACCATCTACTTGCTTTACTACCCAGCCAGCTTTGCCAGTTAAGTGACTGTTGTATTCTTTTTCTATACCAGTTAATCCTCTGTCATCTATGTCTGTAAAACCAACGACTTGCGCGGCGATGTTTTCTTGAGGATAAGAACGTCTTGATTTTCTTTCAATTACAAGCCCTGGGATTCTCTCTCCTATAAGAGTTTTTACTCTGCTTTGTCTTAATTTATGCTCAAGAGGAACGAAACTTTTTTTTGTATTAAGTTTATTTATATAATATTCTACATCTCTTCCTGTGGCATTAGAAATTTTATCTGCAAAGAGGGCCTTGTCTTTAATCTTTAGCGTTTGAGCCCCTAAGGAATAGTGAATGATATTTTGAGTGAGGGCAACATTTTTTCTATCATAGATATTTCCTCTTATTGCTACTAATTTTTCACTTTTTTGCCCTTGGCTTATTCCTTGTTTTTTATATTCATCACTTTGAATCACCATGATTTGGAAGAGTCGAGTTGATAAACCAATCCATCCCAAAATAATTAATAATGAAACGGTACTTACTCGGGATCGAAATTTTTGATAAGTTTTAGTCAAAAGTTACTTGTTAAAGAATTATTATTAATATAGATAGTAAGCGTCTCTGGCTCTGCCGGTATCATTTCTAATTTATTTCTAGCAAAATTAGATATACGTGTACTGCTAGATAAGCTTGCGATATCCATCTCTAACTCCCGAACAGAGTTTTGAAGCTCTTTTATAACTTGAGTTTGGATTTCAATACCAAGCATATTTTCATCAACCTCAGTATAAACCCAGAGGTATGCAATTAATCCAGCGATTGAAAGTATGGTTGTTGAAAAGAAGAGCAGGGTCTGAAAAAACTCACGGTTTCTTTTTGATCGTCTCTTATGTTTTCTTATAGGCATCTAGATTAATCTTTCTGCCGCTCTAAGCTTAGCACTACGAGAGCGGTTATTATTTTCTCGCTCAGCGGCTGATGGAATGACCGGTTTTTTTGTTAATACATCTAATTTCCCTGACTGTTTCAATGACCGAAATGCATGTTTTACCATTCTATCTTCGATAGAGTGGTATGACATTATGATAATTCGTCCACCAGCAGCTAAATAGTCGATAAATATATTGAGAAATATTCTCAGCTTTTCAAGTTCGCTATTTACTGCTATGCGTATGGCTTGAAATACGCGAGCCAGGGATTTGTTTCGCTTATGTGGAGGGGTAGCTTTGCGAATGGCTTCTTTGAGGTCATCCGCAGTCAAAAGATTTTTTATTGATTTTATTGATTTAGCAATTTTTCTTGAATGCCGCTCTTCGCCGAATTCAAAAATAATATTTGATAATTCTTTTTCTGAAATTTGATTGATAAGGTCTGCAGCAGTATTTGATTGTTCAGAATCAAATCTCATATCCAGAGCGCCAGAAGAATTATAACTAAACCCTCTAATCTCGGAATTAAGTTGCATTGATGATAAGCCTAGGTCTAAAAGGATTCCATCCAACTTAGAAATGCCTAGCTCACCAATAACTTTTGGAAAATTATCGTAAGAAGATTTGCATGTTATAATGGGAAGTGCAGAGGCACCAAAACGCTTATTGCATATGTCCAGTGCCTCCGCATCCCTATCAAGACCTATTAGCCTCCCTTTTATTGAGAGCTGCGTTAAGATCTCTGTGGCGTGCCCACCAGCTCCGATAGTGCCGTCAAGGTAAATTCCATCGGGCTGCAAGTTTAAATAATTTGTTACTTCCGAAATCATTACAGGGGTATGGATTTGAGTATAATTCTGTAATGATTTGGTTTTCATTATAGTATTATCTGATTTGCGAGTTCATCAAATTCAGATGATTTTATTTCATTGAAATCTTTTTCCGCAGTGCCCAATAGTTTTGGATTCCAAATTTCAATTTTGTTAACCATTCCAATTATTAGTGCATCTTTTTTTAATTTTGCATAATTAATTAAATTTTGTGATAAAGGTATTCGACCCTGCTTGTCGTATTGAACCGAGGAAGCATATCGGACGGTACTTCTTACAAAAGAACGATTTATTCTAGAAAGAGAAGAGAGCTTTCTAAGCTCGTCTTCAATTGTTAGCCATATTTCAAGAGGATAGACCCATACGCAGGTGTCCATGCCTCTAGTAATAACAAAAGAGCGTTGATTCTCTTTACTAAGTACATTCCTGAATCTGGCCGGGATATTTAGCCTGCCTTTGCTATCCAATGAGTAGGAGAATTCCCCTGTAAATGTATTTTTATTAATAGTCATTATAGTTTTTATCGTGGGAATATTACCCACAATTAACCATAATCTATCTATTATTACCCACAATTGTCAATAGAAATTATACGTTTTTGTAAATACTTATAGAGATCAAATAAAGAATAACTTTAATAAAAAAATTAAAGTTTAGAGACGAAGTGTTGAAGGATAAGTGTGTTTTTAGGATAAGAAATGTTAAGTAAAACTGGCCCCGATGAAGACTTGAGATTTTTTATTTTATAATCATTTAAAAAAAGGTTTAATGTCTTAGAATGGCTAAAAAGGACTTTAAATGAATTGTTAAAAGAATATTGATGGTTGTCTCCTATAGGAATTACTGATTCTAGTGATTTTAAAGAATCGACTTCATATCGATACCAAAGACGCTCTGCTGTTGCAATTCGAAAAGTAAAAGGTGCTGAACTATCTAAGGCTTGCAAAGATTCCGACAAAATATCAAAATTATCAAATAGAATCTCTTCCCACAGTTCATGCTCTTCTGTAAACATTTTACTCAATGGTTCATCTTCATAATATTCACTAGTTTCTTTAGTAGGCGTATTTGTTTTATCCTCATTGATTAATCGAATTATATATATAGCAAAAATTAGAATGGCTATAAGAACAGATCCCATAATAATGTCTTTTCGCATATGTTTAGCAGATCGATTATTTGAGCTGATCTCAATAGAATCTTTTTTAATTGTTGGTTTTGGTATTGATTCTTCTATTGCATCTTTCTCCTGATCAACTGGCTTGCGTTTTAACTCTACAGATTCTTCTAAATCTTTAATTATATCTTCTGGATTCGCTCCAATCTCTGCTGCGTAAGCTCTAATGAATAGCCTTTGATAGGTGCTTGTTAGGTCAGAAAAGTCTCCACTCTCAATTGCTTTAAGTGTAGATATATTGATCTTAGTCCTTTTATTTATATCTTCAAGGCTAATACCTTTTCCTTTTCTAAGTGTTTTTAAGTTTTTATATAAATGACTCATTACGACGAGGAAATTACAAGATGGACCAACTTATGAAAACTTATTTTTATTTACTTATAAAGTACTATAGTAAATGCAATGTTATTGCGTATTGATTGAACTTAAAAATTCTTCATAGAACTTTGCTAGAGGTAGGCCCATGACGTTATAGAAGCAGCCATTTATGCTTTGAACGCATGCTGCAAACCAATCTTGAATCCCATAGCTACCGGCTTTATCAAGAGCCCCATAAGTATTTATATAATAAGATATACATTCTTTACTTAAAGTTTTGAATTTAACTTCTGTTCTTTCATGAAATGTATTAATTATGCCTCGATTTAGGTGATGAATTGATACCCCAGTGAATACTTCATGAGTATTGCCTGATAGCGTTTTTAGCATTACGTAGCTTTCATTATTATCTTTAGGCTTTCCAAATATTTTTTTATTATATGCTACGACTGTGTCTGCGCCAATTACCCAATGATTCATATATCTATTTGCCACATTTTCAGCTTTCAAATTAGCATAATATTCAACAAAGGTGTGTGGTTCTAAATTTAGACTTAAATCTTCGTCTATTTTACTTGTAATTACTTCAAAGTTAAGATCTATTTGTTCCAATAATTGTTTTCTTCTAGGCGAATTGGAAGCAAGAATGATTTTATCTGTTACTTTTTTTATCATCTATATATTGCTAGTCGCCCAATTTGATCTATTTTTTGTGAGCTATTTTTAGCTGTTACTTTGTATAAATAGGCTCCATTTGCTGGTAATTGTCCAAATTCATCTTTACCATCCCAATAAATTTTATTGTGTCCTAATAGACATAATTCTGGCAGTATCTTTTTAATTCTTCTTCCTTCAAGTGAATATATATTAATAGACACTTCTGCATCCGCAGTTAATTCAAACGAAAATTTTGTATCCATTGACATTGGATTTGGGAAATTAAATAAGTTAATAAGACTTAGTTCATCTGAATTTGTGAATTTAATCCTTATTTCTGATTCGCTGGGATTGTTGGCATTATCCCAAGCATTGACACGAAATGAAATTTCATCAGATTCTTGAAGATTATTAATAAGAAAAGTCCCCGTATTGATACTGTTCATATCATAAATAAATTTGTTAGTAATGTTTGTTTCAACTTGAGTAAAATTATTTGTCAATATCAATTCATGTCCTTTTTCACCTGTTAGATTAATACCTAGAGGGTCAGAAATACGAGCAACAATGCTTTCTCCATATTTTAATAAATCTCCACTACGAAAATTCCTTCCATTTTCTGTTTCAAATGAAATGATTGGACCTTGGGTATCATTTGAAGGAGGACCGAGGGTTAATTTTATTCCAGTTACGGAACCCAAAGCTTGTAAATTACTATTATCTGTTACATTAAACCTTAAGGTTGCTGGATTCTTTGAATAAGAAATATCCTTAGGTACTCTAAATTGAGAGGATAAAATATTATTTTCATAGTTAAAAGATCCTCTGAAAAGAGTGGGGCCATTCATTTGATAGGATATTTCTTCTTGTCGCGAAGCGTAATTGAACAATTTTTTTACTTCTTTATAGCCATCTTCTAAAATAAAATAACCTTCCCCAGATAAAAATGGACTTTCACCAGTCAGTGTACCAATGGAAAGTGTTGATAGAGTATCTGGAGATACCTTGCTATTTTTTACCAATTGAGTTGGTATAGATATTTTCATTGCAGGGTCACCAAAAAAGTGAAATAATTCACCATCAGAACTACCCGTTTTTACTGATTGAAGGATTGACCCAATGGACTTATAAGTTACACTATCACCTTTAAAAATTTCTCTAAAAATTTTTTCTAAATATTGGATATTGCTCGATACAGTTATTCCTCTTGTAGTAGTGATAACACCAGCAGCAGCATTAATAGATGAATTAATTAATTCTTCAGCAAAAGAATCTTGGCCAATGGCATCAAATTGTCCCCAACTGCATGTGCCAGCTATCCAAATAGGAAGTTTTAATTCGGCCTGCATAGAGTTTATATCATTTCTTTCTTCATTTATTATAAGCAATTTTTCCTGTGCCCATTGGGTGGGATTACCGTGACCAATAAAATTAATAAGAGCTGTTCCAGATGATATTTGATTAAATAGTGCTTGCGTAGCCGCTGGTTTAGTAACGCCAAATGTTGAATTATCAAAGACTTCTGGAAAATCAACCATATATATTTTTTTAGTTTCTATAAAATCAGGAATAATTTTTGCTAGGCGTTCCGAATTTATTGTATGACTTTTTCCCATTGAAAGTTCAAACAATTCGCGTTCAGGTCGAGAAGGATCATCTGCTACAAGAGTAATACGTTGTCTCCATAAACCCATCGGTAGTTTGTTCTCAAATTCAATAATTTTATTTATAAAATTGTTTACATCATCATTTGATTTGGCTGGCACTCTCCCGGTTGCCATCTCTGGAATAATTCCATTAAATGACACCAGTCGATCATCTGTTGAATGGGAATAACGAGTCCCCAATTGTATTGTAGGTACTTTAATTGTCGATTGACCAGTGATGTTTCTATAATCGTAATCAGCATCACCCATAAATAGAACAGTATAAGGTTTTGCAGACCAATTCTTTTGGGTCCAATATAAAAAGTGGCGAATGGCAATTGGATCAATATTTCCTCCCGAAAATTCATCGTAAATATTCTCAATAGGAATATATACTGTTTTTTTTCGATGGTTCGCTAATATCTGAGATTGGGTTTCAAATTCTTTTGGACCCAATATTATATGATCTGCTCCATTTAAATTTGATCTTAAAAGATCCCATTTTTTTTGTCCTACTAAAATCAATTCAGAAACAGGTTCTAAATCATTAATTTTAAAAACTCCAAATTTCTGATATTCATCAGGTGGAAGATCAATATTCATTGTGGCATTTATCTCAAAAGTATTTAAAGGAAGATTGACGGGTGCTGAGGAGATTGAAATATTCCAAATGACTAAATCATTTCCTTCAAAGATAAAAGTTATTTTTTTTGATTTGATTGGAGAGTAAAACTCAAATGGCCTTGAATACTTTAATTCTCTATCATATGAAAGTGTAAAATAATCAAAAAATGGTTCAGAATTAGGATTCTCAGAAAAATTCTTAATTTGGAAAGTCTGATCACCGTTTATTAGTATATCAGAATTAAATGAAAAAGACTTTGATTTATGATTAAGACTTAGCCAATCCATTTTTGCTAATTCTTGATTATTTGTAGAAAACAAAATCTTATGATTAGTGTTTTGATATGTTGTTGGAACTTTTTCATTTCCAATCATGCCAATTATACCTTTGGCAGATTGCGAATCAAGTGGAGAATCGATATTTACTTTAAACGAATAGGAGTTTCCATTTATTATGGTATTGTTCCCCCATGAAAGTCCTGATTCATTGGGATTAATTAAGTCTTCTTCTGAATGTATATAGCTAAGGCCATAATTTATTTTTTCTGGACTCTCGGATACAAGATTTGCAGTTTCAATTCTACTCCCTCTTAATGAATTGTTCGCAGGAATTAATAACCAATAGACTGTTTTTGTAAAATATAGATTCTGATGCCATAAAATTCCTTCATTTTTTTGGTTAAAACCACTTGGTCCCCTACCGTAAAAGATAATTGTGTCATCATTCGAAAGATTTCCATCAGATTCACCAATAATTCTAATTGGTATTTCAATTAGATTATTTGGTACTAACGTGTTAGATAATTTTAATTGTGTTTCTTCATAAGTTCTATCTCTTCCAAAAGCTGAACCAGTATATAACATAATACTCCTTGGGTCTAGATCTATTCCATTTGTTAAGACTGATTTTAGTTTATTTCCTGAAATTTTATATATGCCATCTTTTGATAAATAAAATTTAATCCAAGTCCCTTCTGGTAACGAGGTTTCTTTCAATAATTGCTCTTTTTTTGGTTTGATCCAGTTTTTTGCTATACTCCAATTCACAATTTTTGGTGCAAGCAAATATTGGTGAATTTTATTACTTCTATAAAATTCATTAATTGATTTATCAAAGGGAATCCTAATAATCATCGATTCAAAAAAAAGGTTTGATTCTTTTATTGGCGTTAAACGTAGTGTACCCGTATAAAGGTCATTTACTTTTTGATTTTGGATCCATTCTGTTTTGTAAGTTTTATTATTTACTTTATAAGGATGATAAGATTCATTTGAACTTTGAACTTGTAATGTTGGC
>Ga0208639_1002095_pt1 | contig 12058 bp, 8 predicted proteins | sample ETNtaG_33_FD_185772 | JGI IMG/M metagenome (GOLD analysis project Ga0208639, IMG submission 185772) | Marine microbial and viral communities from oxygen minimum zone, Eastern Pacific Ocean - ETNP201310SV76 (SPAdes) (version 2) | ecosystem: Environmental > Aquatic > Marine > Oceanic ...
CTAACCACGTTTAATGCGACCAATAATCGAGATCTTACATGCATTGAGACCCTGGATCCGGACTATGCTACAGAGAACTGGACCAATGCAAATGGGAACATCGATGATGGTGTGACCTTTTCTGTTATCTGCGGGGCAGTAGGGCAGGATGTTTGGCATGTTGCCACCACCGGTTCTGATGGTGGTGCAGGTACCCAGGAGAGTCCGTTTGCAACGATCCAGATGGGGATTAATGCTGCAGGTGACGGAAACACAGTTCACGTAGCGGCGGGCAGCTATAATGAAAATATTAGTTGGATAGGAAAGAACCTTATGGTCAAGGGGGCTGGTTCTGAAGAAACCATTATTGATGCCCAGCAGCTGGACAACGGTGTCAGAATCCAGAATATTGCTAATACCAGTCTTTTTGAGGGTTTTACGATTAAAAATGGGACCACTATCACTCAAGACTATCCCTGGGTTTTTGGTGGTGGTATCTGCATGATCAATAGCCACGCTACCCTAAGAGATATTATTGTTGAAGACTGTGTTCTTCAGGATCAGGAATGGCAAAATGGCAACGGTATTTTTGTTGGTGGATCTAACTCTTTGTTTGAAAATGTGACCGTAAGAAATAATGAAGGAGGAGGAATCGCTTTAAGTGCATCTGGAAGCTACCCGGTGTTAAAAAATGTAACAATAGAAGGCAATACCAATGGTTTTGGAATGAGGGTCTATGACACCGGAGTAATAATGGACAGCTCGGAAGTAGTGAATAATCCTGCAGGCGGTATCTGGTATGAGGGTGTTGGTTTTAATCCATCTGTCTATACCAACAGTTTATTTCACAATAATGGATCTGAAGGCTCTCAATTTGGTGCAATTCATATAATGAACAGTGGGGCAACTGCAACATTTGATCATTGTACATTTTATGGGAATCACAGTGGAGGGCCTGGTTCTGATATTTATTCACAAGGTAATTATTTTAATGAGCAGTACTATGGTAATGATATAAATATTGTTAATTCTATCTTTTATAATGAGCAGGAGTCGTCGATTTATCTTCAGCCAACGGAACATTTAGATACGTTAAGTATTTCATATTCCAGCGTTCTCACCATGGAAAGTATTATACTCGATGAGGTGAACCATGTTAATATGGGAGATGGTATGCTTTTTGGTGACCCTATATTCTGTGATGCAGAAAACGGGGAATATACTCTGGCAGCAAATTCACCATGTGTTGGAACAGGGAGTGAAGGCGGCAATATGGGTGCCTTAGGCGTGGGCTGTGATGATATGTGGTTCCCACCTGTGGTGAGCATTCCCGATACATCCATGAATGAAGACAGCGAGTTCTTTTATGATCTTTCTGCCTACATATCAGATGTAGACAGTGAGAACCTGGTGGTAAATGTGGATCATGTATCTCAACCGATGAGTGAACATGTCCAGGTTCAAATGATAGGACCCGATACACTGCGCCTGTTTGCCCGCCATGACTGGCATGGTTCAGGTACCATTCGTATCCGTGTACAGGATGGACAGAGTACAACGCGTGAACCTTTTACCCTGACAGTGCACCCGGTGAATGATGCACCTGTCTTTGGAAACCTGTCTGCCCTGGTGGGTGTGGGAATGGAGTTCCAGATTCCAATTCATGTAAGTGATGTTGACATGGATTCGCTGGTGGTTTCATTTGATGATTCCTGGACCTACCCGAACTGGTTGTCACTGGCTGCCGAGCCATACCGGTTGGTAGGAACAGCCCCAGGTCAAGGTCAATCGCATTTTCCTATAGGCGTAAGCGATGGAGATACGTCTGTTACGGACACTTTTCACTTGTCTGCCCAGTTCTTTAACCCCCGGATCACATCCATCATCGATGTGCCTGATGATCAGGGCGGGCGGGTTTATCTTGATTTTAGGCGATCTTTCTTTGACCGACCCAATCAGCCCAATGGCCTTTATACAATCTTTCGTCGTGATATGATCGATAATGTACATGAATGGGTGGTGGTAGGCTCTGGTGCTGCGATTGGTGAAAATAGTTATATCTATGAAGTGCCGACACTGAGGGATTCCACAGCTGATGATAATGGTATGACCCAGTTCAAGGTTGTTGCGTCCATGGATGAAGGAGACTTTCATTCTCCGCCGCATTCTGGATATTCCATAGACAATATTGCTCCTGGAGTGCCAACAGGTCTGCAGCTTTTAGCTAACAATACAAGTATTACGGTAACCTGGGACCCCAGTGGTGATGATGATTTTCAGTATTTTCTATTGGAACGCAGTACAAATACAGACTTCACAGCTAATGAAATAGTAACCATTGAGATGGTTGATACTGTCTATACAGATGAAGCCATAGACCTGGGTCAGGAATACTTTTACCGCTTAGCTGCACTTGATCATGCAGGGAACAAGAGTGAGTATACCCAGGCGATGTCTGTTACATTAGCCATTGACCCGTCAAGTTTGATCCCGGATGTATTTGCCATGCACCAGAACTATCCTAACCCATTCAATCCGGTAACACAGATACGCTATGATTTGCCGGAAGATAGTTATGTAAGTATAACTATATATGATATTATGGGTCGTAACATCAAGTCATTAGTTAATACTGATCAGACGGCAGGATACCGCTCGATACGCTGGAATGCCACCAATGATCTTGGTGAACCTGTATCTGCTGGAATGTATATCTATATGATCCAGGCAGGCGAGTTCAGGCAGACTAAGAAGATGGTACTATTGAAATAGATTTACCCTTTTCACAACATCAAACCCCACATTCGTGGGGTTTTTTGTTTGTAGGGGTGGTGGTAGATTCAAATAAGGGGATAAATATGAAAAAATTCTTTAAAGACAAAATCAACAATATTTTGCGTGACCAAGGTTTAAAAGCAGGGATTACCCCTGTGGAAAACCCTGAGAATGAAGACCACCGGTTGGCTGAAGTACAGCGTCTCGGCGTATTGGATCGGGATCTTAGTGGTGAGCGACGATACAATTCCATGACTCAGCTGGCATCTTACCTGACCGGATGCGAACATAGTATGATCAACATATTGGATGCAGATATTCAGCAGTGCAAGGCAAGTTTCGGATTAAATATGCTAAGAAAAACCATGATGGAAGAAATGCCGCGGGAAATATCAATATGCCAGTTCAGCCTGACCAATCCCAGCCAGCCGCTGGTTATTGAGAACTTAATGGAAGATGATCGAACAAAGAATTTCTCTAATCTTCCAGGTGCACCTAATTTCAATTTTTATGCTGGATCTCCATTAATTAGTTCCCGTGGCTTTTCCATTGGCACCCTTTGTGTCTTGGATCCGTCTCCAAAGTCATTGGCCCACAAGCAGGTGGAAGGGCTCCGCCTGCTCTCAGACCAGGTTGCAGGAATGCTCGAGAGTGAAGCTGATTCTTCTGGGAGTAAAGCAGGAGAGGATAACCAGGCGGAAGACCAGGCGAAGCTTGAAGGGCAGTATTATTCGGCGGTAAGTATCCTTTTTGCTGATTTCGTTGGATTCACCAAAATGGTGGAAACCACAGAACCGGGAGAACTGCTGGAAACATTGAATACATTTTTCATGGGATTTGACAAGATCATTGCCAAGCACAATGTTCTTAAGGTGAAAACAATTGGAGACTGCTACATGTGCGTTGGGGGCATTCCCGGGCAGCAGAAAACCCATGCCCATGAAGTGTGCTCTGCGGCACGGGACATGATTCAATTTGTTGAAGGCACCAACATTCAGCACGAAGTTGTGGGCCGCCCTCCATGGGAAGTACGTATTGGCATCCATTCAGGTCCGGTGATTGCAGGAACATCCGGCGACGCCTTCGATATCTGGGGAGATGCAGTGAACATTGCCGCGCGGATCGAAAGCAGCGGGGAAACAGGGAAAATACACATCACAGAGAAAACAGCAGATTATCTCGAAGGGGCCGCAACACTGACCCCACGGGGTGAAGTAAACTTGAAAAACAAAGGCAGCTGGTCAACTTTTTTCCTGGAAGACCTGACTTAGTTATTTTACGGTATTATGCCAGCTGGCAAGGGTGACTAAGGACATGTTCAGTGAACATGGAATAGGATTTTTTGCAGAGCTTATATCTTTATATTGTTTATCGTTACGTGCCCAAGGGAGTTTCTGAATGGGAAAACTGAAACTGATACTGTCGGCAATATTGATTTTTTCCGCCTGCACCAAAAAGGATGACTATGTCCAGTTGCCGATGCCTTATTCCGGTTCTGCTGAAACATTTGAGCGTTTTAAGAAACATTCTGAATATGTCCCCATGATGGATGGTACTGAAATAGCAGTGGATATTTTTATCCCGGGACAGGGAGAGGAGAAGAATCAATTTCCCGTTATCTTTGCCTATACACCTTACCAGCGCGCCAATATCAATCATGAAACTGGCAAAATAAATGATCTTTCATCAAATGATGAGGTACAGTACTTCTTATCACAGGGCTATGCGCTGGTTGCTGCGGATATGCGAGGTACCGGCGCTTCCACAGGCTGGATTATGGACTTTATGCCGGAAATCTGGCAGGATGGAAAAGAGCTGGTAGACTGGATCGCCGCCCAATCCTGGTCAAACGGTAAAGTGGGGATGATGGGAGGTTCGTATCTGGGCTGGTCGCAAACAGCTACTGCATCTCAACAGCCTGAAGCATTAAAATGCATCGTTCCAGCTGTGATCCCCTTGGATGGATATACCGGAGAAGTCTACCCCGGCGGTATCTATTTGCATGGATTCATGCAAAACTGGTCATCAATCATGTATTATAGCGTAAGAAATAACTATTTACCGGGGAGAAAGGTTACCACTGCGCCGGTAGTGGATGAGGATGGTGATGGCCAGCTTGTTGACGAAATACCGCTGGACCTGAATGGGGATGGCTCTTTCCTTGATGAAAATTTTCCGCCGGCTTATGCGGACGGGAGCCCCCGGAAACACTTATATTATAAAGCGAGTTTGGAGCACCACGAAAAAAATTATGATTACACCGGGTGGGCAAAAGATCTTTATTTTTACGACGGGAAAAGTCCCCTTGGTCACCGGGTGGATGAATTAGGCCCCACGGCCCATATCAGCAATATCATGGCCTCCGGGATACCGGTTTACCATGTTGGGGGCTGGTTTGATGGATTTACCAGGGGCAGTTTTGAATTGTACGCAACAATGGAAAAAACCAATCCTTCAAAAATAATTATGGGCCCCGGTTACCATAATTACAGCGGCGGTCCATTTTGGGAATATTTTGGAAGCACTGAAAAACGGGCAAGGGAAATATTCAAGGTTGAGCATCTTCGGTTTTTTGATCGCTACCTGAAAGGCATAGACAACGGCATAGATAGGGAACCGCCAGTCCTCATCTATGTTATGAACGGACAAGGCTGGCGATTTGAGAAAGAATGGCCATTAGAAAGGCAAAAACTGAAGAAATATTTTCTTTCTTCGAATGCTGCTCTAAAACCCGTGTCTGGAGCAGCAGGCCAGGAAACTTATGAAACGGATTATTCCCATTCTTCGATTTATGGTTCAAATAATGGCAACCGCTGGCTTGGTATTGCCAGCAACGAGCCTAATACACTGCCCATGAGAAATGACCTTGATAAAAAAACGATTATTTTTGAAACAGAACCTCTCTTTAAAAATATGGAAGTGACCGGTCATCCCATAGTCCATCTTGCCCTTTCATCAACTGCTGATTACGGTGATATATTTGTCTATTTGAACGATATCGATAGCAAAGGAAACAGCCTTTTAGTGACCGAGGGACAGTTACGCGCCGGATTCGCCAGGCTTTATAGCAGCGATGAAATGATCAAGACACATTCCGGTATTGATGTCCAGCCAGACCTGCCCTGGCATGGATACAATAAAGATCAATATGTGGACAAAGTCTTCGCAGATGGTAAACCAGTAAACCTTACCATCGATTTGCACCCCACATCCTGGGTTTTTAAAAACGGGCATAAAATAAGATTATCGATCGCCTGTTCAGATTACCCCACATTCAGGCTGCACCCGCAGCTGGCTCCGGGAAATGATCCTGAAAACCCCAATAATATTGTGCCGACGATCACGGTGCTTTTTGGTAATGGGTATGATTCATTTCTTGAACTGCCGGTGATCCCTGAATAGAAAATAGTTTTAAGCCCTGCTGAAACGGGGTTTTCTTTACAAAGCACGGGCATAGTACAGCCTCGTTTTTTTAAATTATTGCTGTTGATGAAGCCTCCTTTTTTCATTTTAATCGGTCTTTTATTTGTCTTGATTGCTATCTCCGCACTATCCAAGACCGGCAGGAAGGGGCATTTGCAGGAGCATATTACTGGTCATCACCGTTTTGAGGACGCCGATAAGTGGGCTGCGATATTTGAAGATCCGGAAAGAGATGCTTGGCAAAAGCCCGAGGAAGTGATTCGATCAATCGGCATTCAATCCGGAACCACTATAGCTGATATCGGGTCTGCCACCGGCTATTTTCCAGTGCGGTTTGCCAGGGTTGCCAGAACGGGACAGGTGTACGGCGTTGATATTGAACAGACACTGGTTGATTACCTTAATACCAGGGCCGTCAGGGAACAGCTGCCGAATCTAGTGAGCATCCTGGGCGATGAAGATGACCCCAGGATTCCGGAAAAAGTGGATCTGGTCTTTATCTGTAACACCTATCATCATATTCAGGACCGCAGTACCTATTTTGAGAATTTAAAAAAATACATGCAGCCCCAGGCCAGTCTGGTTGTTGTTGATTTTAAAAAGGGCGACCTGCCTGTGGGCCCCAGTGATGAAATGAAGCTGGCGGAAACTGAAGTGATCAAGGAATTGACAGAAACCGGTTATCGCCTGTTGCCTAATTCGGTGGAATTGCCTTACCAGTATGTCCTGGTTTTCAATATCGAATATTAATCGAGAACCATGCATCTGGAAACAGGAACAAGATATAAGGAGAGATGAATCATGAAATTTACCTACAGCAGTTTTGGCCAGGTCCAGATAGACGGTGAGGCCTACCAACGGGATATGGTTCTGAATAATCAAACCATAGAACCCCGGAAAAAGAAAAACAGCAGGCACCTGAAGGCCCAGTTTGGACACACCCCCCTGGGTCCGGAAGAGAATATCCCCTGGGACTGCATTGAACTGGTGGTTGGAACAGGATATTACGGCAGCCTGCCGATTACGGAAGAGGTCCTGCAGGAAGCGAAAAAAAGGGGCGTAGCCCTGAAGATTATGAAAACTGCACAGGCATGCCAGTACCTGTCTGAAGCCAGCTCTGATACCAATGCAGTTCTCCACATTACCTGCTGATGGTTAGAATAAAGGAAAAATAACCGCCTGTAGATTTTATTGTCCCAGAGGGGGACCCCAGGACTTATGAGTTTGCAGCCCTGTTCCAGTCTGTAAGTTTTTTTGGCGCTGATCTCAGTACAAGCAGGGTGCAGATCCCCAGCAGTGCCGCTCCGTTTACAACATGAAAACTGGCTATATAAGGTGCCCGCTCCGTTAAAATGGTGAGAACTCCCAGGATAAACTGGATCAGGACGATGACTGTCATCAGCCACAGGGCCTGCAGCGCGCCTTTATTGTTATTCACCATTGGTTTGCACCGATAGAAAAAATAAAGGACCGCAGCGGTGACTATTACTGCTCCGAAACGGTGAATAAAATGAATCAGCACCTGGCTCCTGGAAACCATATCCTGGTCTAAATCAAATAGGATTGCATTGATATTATAGACCATTGTTTCTGAAAAATCAGGCAGCCATAATCCGCCCATGGTGGGGAAATCCGGGATGGCCAGTCCCGAAGCGGTGTGGCGCATGAGCGCCCCCAGGATCAACTGGATATATACCATCCCGCCCAGAAGCAGCGCACTATTATGTATGGGTCTGGAAAAACCATCTGTCTCGGGTCTTTCGGTTCGTTCCTCCGACAGGGCGTAAGCGATAATGATGGTCAGTATAAAAAAGGTCTGGGCCAGGATTCCATGGATGATGGATACTAAAGGAGGCAGGAAAAACAAAACAGTGATGCCCCCGAACAGCCCCTGCAGGATAACAGCGCCAAGGGTAATGTACCCCAGTTTTTTCAACCATGGTTGTTCATCAGAAACTCCCAGCCAGAAAGCCTGGACCAGCATGAAAAATCCTACCAGGGTGGCAGTGAGACGGTGTCCGTGTTCATAAAAAATTCCACCTACCATATTCGAGAGGGGAAAGGCAAACATTTGTTCTCCATAGGTTGTGGGCCAGTCGGGAACGGATAAACCCACTTCATGGCTTTTCACCAGGGCGCCGGCGAAAATGAGAAAAAGGGTAGAGAAAACAGTGATTTTGGAAAGCTGTCGCAGCCAGGTTTTTTGCCGTGATTTCATTGTGAAAATATTTTGTAAAAAATAAGACTCGTATTTTACCGTAATTATTAGGACTGAATCTCTCATTTATTCAATCATTACGCAGGCTGGAAACGTGGCCGGGTATAGGAATTATAATTGTACCGACACCAGCTCCATTGTTTAAATTTCAATGCCGATTTAAGAAGTGAGCCCGAATGTATCACTATATCAAATATTACATTGTTCCTCTTATAACAGCCTCTGTCATTATGGGCATTCTAATGGGCGGGCATTGGATGTGGCTGGGATTTGGAATTTTATGCATAGTTGTTATCGGCGGCGATGCAGTGCTTGGTGATGATCCTTCTATTCCAAAATACAACTATCCCCGGTTATTGGAATTGCCGCTGCATCTGGCACTGCCAATGGTTATCTTACTTTTGGCAAGCCTGGCCTGGGCTTCTGGGAGGGGTACACAGGATTTTCTTGGCATAGGCAAACTCCTGTCAGGATTTTTCGCATACGATTTTTTTACCGCCAGAAATGCCAGCAGCTGGACCGATTATCTTGGTGCTGTGATTGGTACCGGGTTCATGGTCGGCGGTTACGGCACTGTTGCAGCCCACGAACTCACCCACAGGATCAAGGATCGCATTGCCATGCTGGAAGGAAGATGGCTGCTCTCTACCAGCTGTAATGCGGATTTTTCTATTGAACACGTTTATGGTCACCATGTGACCGTAGGTACGGATGCGGATCCGGCAACGGCAAAAAAAGGAGAAAATGTGTATGCATTTTTTATCCGGTCCACCGTTCACGGTCATATCAGTGCCTGGAAGCTGGAGTTAAAGCGTCTGCGGAAAAAGAGCTATAGCGTATTTTCTATCCGAAACAGGATGTTCACCGGGTATTTCATGTCCCTTATCTGGATTGGCCTGTTTTACATGGCTGGCGGCATATTTGGCATGGTGTTATTTATGAGTCAGGCCGTATTTGCAAAATTTCTATTGGAAGTGGTGAATTATATGGAGCATTACGGACTGACAAGAGCCCCGGATGCACCGGTAAGACCGGAGCATTCCTGGAACACGAATAAGCGTATGAGCGGTATGGTCCTATTTTCCCTGACCCGGCATTCCGCACACCACGAAAAACCCAGGACACAGTTCTGGAAACTGGACCCTTACGTGGACGCTCCGCAAATGCCCTATGGGTATCTCACCACTCTATTGATTTGCTTGATTCCCCCGGTCTGGTATTACGTCATTACCCCTGGTCTGGATAAGTGGGAAAAGCAATATGCTCCGGTATAAACTCAAATATAATTCCCTGAACCAGGAAACTGGAGTTGATTCATGAGTGTCGTAGTAATCATTGCTGTAAGTTTTGCGGCTCTTATGGTGATCCTGCTGGTATTATTTATCATGGAATCAATGAAGGATAGTGAAGTTCGCGAAAAGGAATCCGAACACAATATTTTAAATGATAAAGTTGTCGAAGCTATGGCCCAGAAAATAATCTCTGACGCTGCCATGCACCGTAAAAACAGGTTTGCGGAGGAGGAATAGGCTGTTACTAGGTATGTATTACCCTTCGTAACCTGGTAAAACCATGAAATGTAAAATTGCGATTCTGACACTAAGCCTATTGTTATGTACGGCGGGCAGCTTTTTTACTTCCTGTGACAGTGTGGATGTGGCCGGTGCTGTTCTGGAAATTGATACTGCCGCGGTGGATTCTATACTTGCCGAATATGACCTGGCTCAGGGCCCCGGTGCTTCTGTTATGGTCATTCACCAGGGGCAGGTTGTTTTTTCGAAAGGATATGGCCTGGCCAACCTGGCCATAGATACACCCGTCTCCGCAGTCACAAATTTCAGGCTGGCCTCCATTACCAAACAATTCACTGCCATGTGCATCATGATCCTCTACAGCCGGGGCCAGCTGGATTACGAGCAGGCATTAACGGATATATTTCCTGACTTCCCCGGCTATGGGAATACCATTACGCTCAGGCATATGTTGCACCATACTTCCGGGCTGCGCGACTACTTTGGCCTGATACCCGACACAGTGACACAGCAGCTGCGGGACCAGGATGTGATGGACCTGATGATGGCCCAGAATTCCACTTATTTTACCCCTGGAACACAATATCGCTACAGCAATTCCGGTTATGCGCTCCTGGCCCTGGTTGTGGAGCGTATCAGCGGTCAGAGTTTTGCTAATTTTCTTCATGAGAATATTTTCCTACCTCTGGAGATGAACGGTACTTTAGCCTATGAGGAGGGTATTTCCACCATATTCAATCGCGCCTATGGTTATACTTTTTCAAATGGTGCCTATGTACCGAATGACCAGAGTATCACCAGCGCGGTGTTGGGTGATGGAGGCATTTATTCATCCACAACGGATATGGCCGCTTGGGATCATGCATTATATACAGCACAGCTTGTTCCCTACGATGTATTAAATGAAGCATTTATCTCTGGCACACTTATCTCTGGTTCTGAGACAGGATACGGCTTTGGCTGGGTACTGGACACTTATCTGTACCGAAACCGGGTTTCCCATACCGGCAGTACAACTGGGTTTAAAAATGTGTATCAGCGCTATCCGGATGCGGGCTTAAGTATTATTGTACTTACAAATCGCAGTTCAGGGAGCCCCAAGGATATTGCCAATGGTATCGCCCAGACCATTCTTTAATGTTTAGATTGTCTAAATGCAATTGGATAAACCCGTCAGATAAAAAATAGTTGTATATCAAACCCGTAAATCCGCCCTGGCGCCATGTAAGCCGCGAATATAGCTATATTAATTTTTTATGAGTGAATCTAACTTTCCCAAGCGTTTAACAGGACTTTTATGAAAATTATATTTCTTTTCTTCCTGGCGGGAGCCCTGCTGGCCGATGATAAAGTACCGTACCAGCGCACCCGGGACCGTCAGGTGGATGTCCACCATATCAAAATTGATATTACTGTAAATCTGAAAACGGAGAGTGTTTCCGGCCATGTGATCCACACCTTAAGTCCCCTGCATTCCAGCTTGTCTGTTATTGACCTGGACGCAGAAGATATGGTCATTGGCCGCGTTCGCATGAACGGAAAAGATATCCAATTTATTCAGGATGGAGAATTTGTGCACCTGGACCTTGACAAAGCCATCGGCTGGCAGGATACAGTAGATATTCAACTGGATTATACCGCCAAACCGCTAAAAGGTCTATTTTTTATCGCGCCGGATGATACCTACCCGGAAAAACATTGGCAGGCCTGGACTCAGGGCGAGGAGATGGACAATCATCACTGGGTTCCCATGTATGATTATCCCAATGACAGGGCCACCTTTGAATGCATCCTTACCGTGGATAAAAAATATACGGCTGTTTCAAATGGAGAACTGCTTGCCAAGGTGGATAACCAGGACGGAACCCGTACCTGGCACTGGCGGGAAAATTTTCCAATGGTGGGTTACCTTATCTCTTTTGTCATAGGGGAATATGTACAGGTAGAGGATACCTGCAACGGTGTACCTGTGAATTACTGGGTGTATGCAGAAAACAGGCATGAAGCCATGCGCTCCTTTGGGAAAACACCGGATATGATGAAATTTTTTAATGAAAAGACCGGTGTGGATTACCCCTATGAAAAATATGACCAGGTGATCGTTGAGGATTTTATGTTCGGCGGCATGGAA